>VAPM010389315.1_pt1 | contig 38188 bp, 29 predicted proteins | sample 3395091 | NCBI WGS metagenome assembly VAPM01 (sample SAMN08290445, study PRJNA428436) | hydrothermal vent metagenome | isolation source: Deep-sea hydrothermal vent chimney 3 | place: Pacific Ocean: Juan De Fuca Ridge
CGAATGTTTCCAAAGTTCCGTTCAGGACAACTGCTGCATTGAACCCGGTTCCCATGCCGACAACCAGTTTGGTTGCGTCCGCTGGCGTTGCTGTGCCGGTGACGATTGCTTTGCAGGAACCTTTTGATAACAGAGCCAGCCCGTATCCCTGCGCCTGCAGGTCATTCAGGATCACCACGTTTCGGGTTCGCAGTTCCGGCGCCAGCAAATCTGCGTCAATTGACCAGCTAAGATTGCTCATGGTTGCTGAACCATTGCGCACTGGGCCCGCTACCGCAATGCAGGCCCCCGACAATTTGCCGATGTCAAAATCAGCGTAGTACCGGGCCAACAACGCCGTAAGGTCGCGGAAATTGGCGTTGGCGTATTTAGCGCAGCTTGCATCGATCAGCTGTGTGCCACGGACAAGCGCAATTCGTGTGTTGGTGCCGCCGATATCGGCGACAAGATATTTCCGTTGATCTGCGGTCGTGTTCATTTTTTACTGACTCATTTAATTGCGTCTATTAGCGCCAAATAGCTGTTCTTTGGGGTACGTTTCTGGGTTTCAAAGTCAACATGTATCAACCCAAACCTCTTTTCATAGCCCAAAGCCCATTCAAAATTGTCCAACAACGACCAGTAAAAATACCCCCGCACATCCACACCTTCGTCAATTGCTCGGTGAACCTGATAAAGGTGGACTGAAAGATAGTTCAGACGCTCAATATCGTTGATGGTATTGTTCACAAGGCTGTCGGCCCGGGCCATACCGTTTTCTGTCACATATATCGGCAACGTTTTGGTATAATCTTGTTTCAGCCGAACCAGGGTTTCATATAACCCTTCCGGGTAGATATCCCATCCCATTTGTGTCTTGGGGCCTGTTGTCGCCATGCTTTTGCAATGGGGCCATGACCCTTCCGGATCTGCTGCGATGGTTTGACGGGTATAATAATTCACGCCCAGCCAATCTAATGGTTGTCGGATCAAATCCATATCTGACTGCCAGCCTGATGGCAGGTGTTGGCCAAACTCGTGCAATATTTCGCTTGGATAATTTCCTGTCATAAGCGGCTCTATAAACATACGGTTGATAATCGCATCATACCGCCGGGTCGCGTCTAAATCTGATGCCGTTTGGCTATGCGAAACCAGGGCTTCAAAATTCAGCACAATGCCTAAATTTTTCTGACCCCGTTCGCGTAATCGCGCGGTTGCGTTACCATGGGCCAACAGAACATTATGGATCGCTTTTGCAGTCGCGCTTGAATCGCGCAACCCGGGTGCATGTTGGCCCAGATAATGTGCGAGATAGGTGACACACCAGGGTTCATTAATGGTTGCGACTGACGCAATCCTGTCACCTAGCCGATCCATGATAATGTCAACGTAATCCCCGAACCAGTTTGCAATATCAGGATTGGTCCAGCCGCCAAGCAGTGCCAGCCTGTCAGGAAGTTCCCAGTGATAAAGCGTTAAAAAAGGGGCAAGGTTTCTTTCCAGCATGGCATCAACCAGCTTGTCGTAAAAATCCAGCCCGGCTTGATTTACCTCGCCCTTACCCGCTGGCAATACCCGTGCCCAGCTGGTGGAAAACCGGTAAGCGTCAAATTCTTGCAGCAGGTCAAGATCCTGGTGAAACCGATGGTAGTGGTCACAGGCTATATCACCATTCTGATTGTTAACGACACCACCGGAACGCGCAAAACGATCCCAGTGGGTGGCACCGGCACCACCAAATGCGTGCCCTTCGATCTGGTATGCAGAGGTTGCAGAACCAAACTGGAAACCCTTTGGAAAATCAGCGCGTTTAAGCAATTTAAGACCTGTGCCTTACCGGTCCGGTGCTTTCGCCGATGGTAATTTCTGCTTCAAGTAACCGGTGACGGGGCTCTTGGTCATTTTGCGCGATATTATCAAGCAACATCTGGGCACAAATCCGACCGGCTTCTCTGACAGATGAACGGGCTGCAGTAAATATCGGGATGTCGCCGCCATTGCGTAGATAGGATAGTTCGTCATCGTGGATTATGACGGAGATATCGCGGCCCATTTTCAGCCCCGCATCACCGATAGCGCGGCGTACACCAATGGCTGTAATCATTGAGGATACCAGAAACGCCGTGGGCGGTTGCGTAAGGCGCAACATTTTCTGGACAGATCGATATCCTATATCCTCTGTCATTTCGTCGCTAACCAACAATTCAGAATGCCCGGCGATATTGCGGTCAGCCAATGCCGCCAGATAGCCATCTTTACGTCGCCGGGCAAAATCCATGCTTTCCAGACCGTTTATCAGGGCGATACGGATGTGACCAAGATCCAGCAAATACTCGGTTGCGCGCTGGAATGATCGCCGGTTGTTGACGTCTACCCAGCTATAGTCGGAATGCTCGTCACTGGCCCGGCCATGGACCACAAATGGTAGGTTCAGTTCTCGTAACAGCTTAATTCGTGTATCGTTGGCGCGCGGGCCGTGGATAATTACGCCATCAACCGATGCCTTTGCCGCCAGGGAACGATAGGCACTTTCTTCATCGATATCCGCGACCACCGACAACAGCATGTCATGGTCATTACGCGCGTAAACCTCACCTGCGCCAGCGATGAAATCGGCGAATACCGGGTTTACAATTTCGTGCTGGGTTGAGATTGGAATTACGTGACCAATGGCCATAGAGCGCCCTGTAGCCAGGCCCTTGGCCCAGGTGTTTGCGCTATAGTTGTGGTGACTTGCGGCTTCTTTTACGCGTTTACGTGTTGCTTCACTAACCTCTGGGTAATTGTTCAATGCGCGGCTGACCGTTGTCTGGGACAGCCCGAGAATATGGGAGAGTTCCTTTAGGTTCATCGTATCAAAGCGCTTTCAATTACTTTGGATACACTAGGGCAGATATCGGTTGTGGTCAAAGCCGAAAAGTTTCCTGGAAATTTGGCTACACCTTATAAAATTGACGCATTGTAAAGTTTACATTGACAGGAGCGGAAGAATGCCAGAATTTGTAAGCACTCAAAGCGCTTTGGTAATGATTCCAATTGCGCTAGAAAAATGTTGTCGGTTTCCAGTGCGGAAGCCACTTGGGAGGTACTAATGAAAAACAAATTATTCACCGGGGTTGCGGCTTTGGCGCTGTCCACTGGTATGGTCATGGCGGAGCAAGTGACTGTTTTTGGCCCATGGCTTGGGCCGGATCAGGAAAACGTTGAAGCAGTGTTGGCGCTTTATGCCGAGCAATCCGGAAATGACGTTCGGTATGTTGGTTCGGATAGTTTTGAGCAACAAATTCTTGTTGATGCTGAAGCGGGCTCTGCTGCAAATGTTTCTGCCTTTCCTCAGCCTGGACTTGCAGCCGACATGGCAGCACGCGGATTTTTGACACCGCTGGCGGATGGAACTGCCGACTGGGTGCGTGAGAATTATGCTGCCGGGCAGTCATGGGTTGATCTGGGCACCTATTCAGGCCCCGATGGTGCAGACGATCTTTATGGGTTTTTCTATAAGGTCGATGTAAAATCTTTGGTTTGGTATGTTCCGGAAAACTTTGAAGATGCCGGATATGAAATTCCCGGTAGCATGGAAGAGCTAAAGGCGCTGACCGACCAGATTGTAGCCGATGGTGGCACACCCTGGTGTATCGGCCTGGGTTCCGGCGGCGCGACAGGATGGCCTGCAACCGATTGGGTTGAAGACCTGTTGCTGCGCACCCAGACACCAGATGTTTACGATGGTTGGGTAACCAACGAAATTCCATTCAATGATCCGCGCATTGTGGCCGCCATTGAAGAATTTGGAGCGTTCGCTAGAAATGATGCCTATGTCGCGGGCGGAGCAGGGGCGGTGGCTTCCACTGATTTCCGGGATAGCCCGAAAGGTTTGTTCAGCTCGCCCGTTCAGTGCTACATGCACCGTCAGGCGTCGTTCATTCCGGCGTTCTTTCCTGAGGGTACCGTTGTCGGTGAAGATGCCGATTTCTTCTACTTCCCTTCTTATTCAGGCAAGGACCTGGGTAAGCCAGTACTTGGTGCAGGCACAGTTTGGGCGATCACCAATGCCAGTCAGGGCGCAAGTGACCTGATTGATTTTCTGAAAACACCTGCTGCCCATGAAGCATGGATGGCACGTAAAGGTTTCCTGACACCCCATAAAGGTGTGGATACGGCAGCCTTTGGTGACCCAACACTGGCCAAGATGAATGAAATCCTGCTGGGCGCTACCACGTTCCGTTTCGATGGTTCAGACCTGATGCCAGGTGGTGTCGGCGCCGGATCATTCTGGACTGGTATGGTTGATTATGCGGGCGGTAAATCTGCCACTGAAGTGGCGGATGCTATTCAGTCTTCCTGGGACGCTTTGAAATAGTTCTGCACTTAAGAAACAGGGATCCGGCAATGCCGGGTCCCTAGGCCATTGGCGCTGGTTTTGGCGTCTGAACAGGGGGAGGCGACAATGAATCCTGCGCTTCAAGGGCTCGTTACAATCATTCTGGGCGTCGGCGGGTGTGTTGGATATTTCTATTTTTCCAACCAGTTTCTGGATAAGGTTTTATTCCCCGCCCGTGGGCCGAACGCCGGACGCAATATCACCCGGGCAAACATGATCCGCCCCTGGCTGTTTGTTATGCCCGCGCTGTTGGCGCTGGGGCTGTATCTTGCCTATCCCGTGGTTGAAACCCTGCGCCTTTCTTTGACCGACCGGGTCACTTTGCCTGACGGGACCACGGCCTATAACTGGGCTGGTCTGGACAACTACCGGCAGATGTTTAATGAACCCAAATTCTGGGAAGCCATGCGCAACAACATCATGTGGCTGATTTTTGTACCGGCATTTTCGACGGCGTTCGGCCTTTTGGCGGCGCAGCTGACCGATCGGATCAGCTGGGGCAACATCGCCAAGTCGCTGATCTTTATGCCCATGGCAATTTCATTTGTCGGGGCGGCGGTGATTTTTAAGCTGGTCTACGATACACGCCCGATCAGTCAGGACCAGATTGGTATCCTGAATGCGCTTTACCTGACCTTTGGTGGGACTGAGCCGAAAACCTGGCTGACCATCCCGTTGTGGAATTCGTTCTTTCTGATGGCAGTTTTGGTCTGGATTCAAACCGGGTTTGCCATGGTGATCCTTTCGGCTGCGCTACGTGGTATCCCCGAAGAAACCATTGAAGCTGCGATTGTTGACGGGGCCAACCCGTTTCAGGTGTTCTTTAGAATAAAAGTGCCACAGATCATGGGGACAATTCTGGTTGTATGGACAACCATTACAATCGTTGTTCTTAAAGTTTTTGACATCGTTTTCGCCATGACCAATGGACAATGGGAAACCCAGGTATTGGCCAATTACATGTTCGACAAACTTTTTCGCGCCAATGATTGGGGTGTCGGGTCGGCAAGTGCGATGATCATCATGCTTCTGGTCACACCAATTCTGGTTTGGAATGTACGCAATGCGCGTAAAGAAATGCAGTAGGGGGCGGCGGTCATGGATAACATCGCAGGGACAAAATCCAGCCTGACCTGGGCCGTCCATATTTCAGTGGTTCTGTTGGTAGCATTGTGGCTTTTCCCGACAATTGGGTTGCTGGTGTCGTCTTTTCGTACATCAGACCAGATCGCCACCAGCGGCTGGTGGAAGGCCCTTTTTCCGTCAGTGCAAAACCTGACTCTTCGGGCGGATGCCCCGGAAATGCAGGTGCAAGAGGGCAATCTTTATGTGATCGAAGGTGACTTGTTCGATGAAGGCAGGGAGGTCGAAATATCGGTCTTTGGATATTCGTCTAAAGCCATTGATGCATTTAAAGCCGGGGAAACCGTTGCGCTGAAAAAAGGCGGTGACATCACCGTTTCAACAGGCGGCCATTACCGAATGACAAATAGTGAACCATTTTCCGGAAGCCGTGGGCAACGCATATTTGTTACGGCCAAAACGCCCCCCGAATTCACCTTGCGAAACTATCAGAATGTTCTGTTTGACCCGTCCAACCGGGAAGGAATGGCCAAGGCGTTTTTAAATACGCTGACCGTCACCATTCCTGCCACCATCATTCCGATTGTCGTGGCCGCATTTGCGGCATACGCATTGGCCTGGATGGATTTCCCCGGCCGCGCCCTGCTGATTGCCGCCATTGTGGGATTATTGGTTGTACCATTGCAGCTGGCGTTGATCCCGTTACTGAAACTTCACAACGAAATCGGCATTGGAAAGGGGTATTTGGGTGCCTGGATGGCCCATACCGGGTTTGGGTTGCCGCTGGCGATATATTTATTGCGAAATTATATGATCGGTCTGCCGCGCGATATTATCGAAAACGCCCGGGTAGACGGCGCGTCGGAATTTCAGATATTTGTTAAAATCATCCTCCCGCTAAGTTTCCCTGCGCTTGCCTCGTTTGCCATTTTTCAATTCCTCTGGACATGGAATGATCTTTTGGTGGCGCTGGTATTCCTGATCGACAGTACCGGGGACACCACGGTGATGACGAAACAGATTGTTGAGTTGCTGGGCACCCGAGGTGGTAATTGGGAAATACTGGCAACTTCGGCATTCGTGTCGATTTCGGTGCCCCTGCTGGTGTTCTTTTCCATGCAGAAATATCTGGTGCGCGGGCTTTTGGCCGGTTCGGTTAAGTAGGTAGCTAATATGAGTGTTGTACAGGCGATAAACCCAAAAACCGAAGCTGCGCTAAGCGCCGAGTGGTGGCGTGGGGCCGTGATATACCAGATATATCCGCGCAGTTTTCAGGACAGTAACGGGGATGGAATTGGTGACCTGTTGGGAATCGTGCAACGATTGCCCTATGTGGCGTCCCTTGGGGTGGACGCAATCTGGATATCGCCGTTTTTCACTTCTCCTATGAAAGACTTTGGATATGACGTGTCCGATTATCGCGATGTTGACCAGATGTTTGGCACATTGGCTGATTTTGACGCGGTTGTGGAAACAGCCAATCAACTGGGGTTAAAGGTAATCATTGATCTGGTGCTTAGCCACACGTCCGATGAACATCTCTGGTTCAAAGAAAGCCGGCAAAACCAGGAGAACAGCAAAGCCAATTGGTATGTCTGGGCTGACGCACAGGACGATGGCACGCCCCCCAACAACTGGTTATCAATTTTTGGCGGTTCCGCCTGGCATTGGGATCCACGTCGGTGTCAGTACTATTTACATAATTTTCTGGCCAGTCAGCCGGATCTGAATTTTCACGAACCAGCGGTTCAGAAAAACCTGCTGGACGTGGCGCGTTTCTGGCTTGAACGTGGTGTGAACGGATTTCGCCTGGACACAATTAACTTTTATTTTGCAGATAAGCAGCTGCGCAACAATCCGGCGTTGGACAAGGACAAACGTAATGCCCGTATCGCACCGGCGGTAAATCCGTACAATCATCAGGAACATATTTATTCAAAAAACCAACCGGAAAATCTGGATTTTCTGCGCAAGCTTCGCGCGGTAATGGACCCGTATAACGCTGCCGCTGTCGGGGAAGTTGGGGATGCGCAGCGTGGCCTTGAAATCATGGGGGAATACACGGCCGGCGATGATCTGATGCAAATGTGTTATGCATTTGAACTGTTATCTGGCGAGATGCCAGGTGCCAAAGATATTGCCCAGATATTTGCAAGGGTCGATAAAGTTGCGGCGAATGGTTGGGCCTGCTGGGCCTATTCGAACCATGATGTGCAGCGCCACAAATCCCGCTGGTCACTTAACGCTTCCGCCGAACGGATTTTTGCGACGCTTTTGATGTGCCTGCGCGGCTCTGCCTGTATTTATCAGGGTGAAGAACTTGGGCTGCCTGAAGCGGACGTGCCGTTTGAGGATATGCAGGATCCCTATGGTCTGGAATTCTGGCCTGAGTTCAAGGGCAGGGATGGCTGCCGCACGCCTATGGTTTGGACGCAATCAAACCGAAATGGTGGATTTTCAACATCCGGCAGAACCTGGTTGCCGGTCCCAAGCGAACATTTGCGCCATTCTGTCGCCGCGTCAGAAGCTGATCCAACCTCATTGGTTCACCACTACCGAAAAGCCATCGGTTTTCGCCATGCACACCGTGCGCTAATGCGCGGCAGTATGACCGATATGGCTGCCGACGGGAACGTACTTAGTTTCATTCGCCGTGAGGGCAATGAAATAATTTTTTGTGCGTTTAATCTAAGCAATGAGCCTGCTTATACAAAATTACCAACCGGGTCGTGGGCGCAGATCGGGCAAGAACTGAATTGTTCCCACGCAGGGGCGGACGGGGTTGTCAATCTTGGTCCATGGCAGCCATGCCTGGCCCTGAAGTTAAAGTAATTCAAAGAAGGAACAGGAAATGGCCGACCTAAAAATGACCAATATCGCCAAGTCTTACGGTGATGTGAATGTTCTGAGTGACATTAATCTGGACATCGAGACAGGTGAGCTAATAGTATTCGTTGGCCCCTCTGGTTGCGGTAAGTCGACACTGTTACGCATGGTGGCCGGCTTGGAAAAAATTACCGAAGGCACGTTGGAAATTGACGGAGTGGTGGTCAATGATGTGCCCCCCAGTGAACGGGGCATTGCCATGGTGTTTCAATCCTACGCGCTTTATCCGCACATGTCAGTGCGGGACAATATGTCGTTTGCCCTGAAAATTGCCAAAAAATCCAAAGAAGAAATTGATGCGGCGGTCAATAAGGCTGCAAAAATATTGCAATTGGAAGACTACCTGGATCGCCTGCCAAAGGCCCTGTCAGGCGGTCAGCGGCAACGGGTTGCCATTGGCCGTTCGATCGTGCGTGACCCCAAAGTTTACCTGTTTGATGAGCCCCTTTCAAATCTGGATGCGGCCCTGCGTGTGGCAACGCGGATCGAAATTGCCCAGCTAAAAGAAAGCATGCCCAACAGTACCATGATCTATGTGACCCATGATCAGGTTGAAGCAATGACACTGGCAACACGCATTGTGGTGTTGGCCAATAAAGGTATTGCACAGGTCGGCAGCCCGCTTGATCTGTATGAGCGCCCGAAAAATGAATTTGTTGCACAATTCATAGGCTCGCCGGCTATGAACCTTTGGCCGGGCGAAGTGACAGGCACAGGTTCACAGACAAAAATTAATTTGTCAGGCGGTGGCGTAGCTGTTTCGGATATCCCGACCGCAGCATCTGACATGGGAAAGCAGGTTAATATCGGTGTGCGACCCGAGGACCTGACAGCTGCCGGGACGAGCCAGGTTTTTACTGGAAAAGTCAATTTTACCGAACTGTTGGGGGAAGTGACGCAGATCTATTTTGAGTCCGAAAACGGCGGCAATCCGGTGATCGCCAAATTGCCCGGCATTGTCCACGATTTACGGGGAAATGATATTTCACTGGGTGCTGATCCAGGCAAAGTCCATATTTTTGCAAATGGGGAATCTTTGCTTTATCGGTAGGCTTCCTATCACCTGACTTGATAACTTTGTGTATATGCGTATTCTTGCATGTGAATGGGGCCGAAATATCGGTTTGCCAAAGAAAAATCGACAGGATTTCCAGCCATGCAATTTGCCTCCGGTCTTTGGCGCAACACCCCGCCCGCAATCTTTCCCCCCATCCTGGGACTGTTTGGGTTGGGGTTGGCATGGCGCCGCGCACCTTCGGTCTTTTCGGTGCCAGAGGCCGTTGGCGAAATTATTCTCGGGGCTGTGTCCCTGCTGTTTTTGTTCGCAACGCTGGCGTATTTTGCAAAATTCATTCGTCGCCCCTCAGCGCTTATAGATGATTTGCGGATCATGCCGGGTCGGGCGGGGATATCGGCCGGGTCAATGTCGGCGATGTTATTTGCCGCCGTTCTGGTGCCGTATTCTGCCTGTTTTGGTGAAAAGACTTTGTATGTTGGCCTGACGGCCCATCTGATTGTCGCGATGATTGTTGTTGTTCTGCTTTGGTCAGCACCTTATCCACAACGCAAAATGACCCCCGTGTGGCAACTGACATTTGTTGGTTTCATTGTGTCACCGCAGGCAGGTGTCGCCCTTGGCCACACCCAAATGGCCGAATTCATCGTGATTGTGACCGGAGCATTGGCAGTAACCATTTGGGTCGGCAACCTGATCGGCATGCGCGCTACACCCGTACCACCCCCATTGCGCCCGACAATGGTCATTCATCTTGCCCCAATATCGTTGTTGGGAATTGCCCTGATGTTGCTGGGGTACACAACATTGGCGACTGTGTTTGGTTGGCTTTCACTGGTTTTGGCGTTGGTGATGTTGGTTAATGTGCGCTATCTGACCGCTGCTGGCTTTTCCCCGTTTTGGGGCGCGTTCACATTCCCCATATCGGCTTTTACCGGCATGATGTTGTTGATGGCACAAAATTCTGGCGGGGTGCTGAAAATCATCGCCGGGTTAGCTTTGATCGGGATTACGCTGACCATACCGGTAATCGCATACCGGATAATGAAAATGTGGAGCGCCGGATCGCTGGCTGTTAAAACCAACGCTTCAAAAGTCTGAAATACTGTATTTATCGCTTTTCATTTTGCAGCCCCCATGAAATAGGGAGGCGTCAAACGAACCACTCCCAGGAGGCTGATATGGAGATTCGCGAGGCGCTTACTTTTGATGATGTTCTGCTGGTTCCGGCACAATCCAGTGTATTGCCGTCAACGGCCGATACATCCACATTTGTGACCGGGTCAATCCGTATGAACATCCCATTGCTCAGTTCGGCCATGGATACCGTAACAGAGGGCCCCATGGCCATCGCCATGGCGCAAGCCGGTGGTATGGGGGTGGTTCACCGCAATCTGAGCATTGACGAACAGGCGCGTGAAATCAGGCGTGTCAAACGATTTGAAAGCGGTATCGTATTTAATCCGATAACGCTGACGGCGGATCAGACACTGGCAGATGCCAAAGAGCTTCAGGAACGCTATCGTGTCACTGGATTTCCGGTGGTTGATGGCTCGGGCCGTGTCGTTGGCATTGTTACCAACCGTGATATGCGATTTGCCAACGATGACAAAACACCAGTGCACACAATGATGACGTCGGACAATTTAGCCATTCTGCAGGAACCGGCCGATCTGGATGAAGCCCGCAGTTTGATGCAGTCGCGACGGATTGAAAAGCTGTTGGTAACGGATGAAACAGGGAAACTGACGGGCCTGCTGACGCTCAAGGATAGCGAACAAGCCGTATTAAACCCCCATGCCTGTAAAGATGAACTGGGGCGCCTGCGTGTTGCTGCGGCGACCACAGTTGGGGACGCTGGATTTGAACGCTCCGAGGCGTTGCTTGATGCCGGGTGTGATTTGATCGTTGTCGATACTGCCCACGGACATTCCGAAGGTGTGGCACTTGCGGTTGAACGTATTAAACGCCTGTCCAATCAGGTTCAGGTGCTGGCAGGCAATGTGGCGACGGCAGAGGCGACAAAGGCACTGATCGGTGCCGGTGCGGACGGCATCAAAGTGGGTATCGGCCCCGGGTCGATCTGCACCACTCGTATGGTGGCTGGCGTGGGTGTACCGCAACTTACCGCCATTGATGACTGCGCCAGAGCCGCGGGCGAGGTTCCGGTTATTGCTGATGGCGGCATAAAGTTCTCAGGCGATTTTGCCAAATCCATTGCAGCCGGTGCATCCTGTGCCATGGTTGGCTCAATGATTGCCGGCACCGATGAAAGCCCGGGTGAGTTAATACTGTATCAGGGGCGTTCCTTTAAATCTTACCGTGGAATGGGCTCACTTGGGGCCATGGCCCGGGGCTCGGCTGACCGGTATTTCCAAAAGGATGCCGCCAGCGATAAGTTGGTACCAGAGGGCATAGAGGGGCAGGTGCCCTATAAAGGTGCGGCGGGGACTGTTGTGCATCAACTGGTTGGCGGGCTGCGGGCGGCCATGGGGTATACCGGCAATCCCACCATCGCTGATATGCGCAAAAACTGTCAGTTTGTGAAGATTACCGGTGCTGGATTAAAGGAAAGCCATGTTCACGATGTTCAGATTACCCGTGAAAGCCCAAACTACAGATTAATGTAATAATATTAATAACCTACATTGCAAAGTTGACCCAAAATGACCCCCCCTGCACGCATCGCGGCCGCCATTGATATCCTTGACCTGATCCTGAGCGGGACCGCTGCTGAAAAAGTGTTGACCGGTTGGGGGCGGCGTAACCGCTATGCCGGGTCCGGGGATCGCGCCGCAATCCGTGACCATGTATTTTCAGCACTGCGTTGCAAACAATCTTACGCCTATTTAGGGCGCGCGCTATCCGGGCGCGGCCTGATGGTTGGCTGGGCGCATGCCAATGGCGTGGATATTGACACTATTTTTACCGGTGCAAAATATGCCCCTGACGTTTTGAGCGATGGTGAAAAACAAGCACCCGAATTGACGGACGCCAAACGTGGTATCCATCTGGATTGTCCGGATTGGCTTTTGCCCAAGTTTGAAAAAACCGCCGGTAAGGATACAGATGCTATACTTAAGTCTTTGCAACGCCGGGCCCCCTTGTTTTTAAGGGTGAATACCAAAAAAACAGACCTTGCAAGCTTGCGCGAAATTTTGGAAAAAGATGGTATCAACACGTCATTGCATCCTTTATCCGGAACTGCACTTGAGGTGACAAAAAACCCCCGAAAAGTAGCCCAAAGCGCTGCCTATAAAGATGGGCTTGTTGAGGTGCAGGATGTTGCATCCCAGGCCGTTGTTGACTTTTTACCGCTTTTTGATGGCCAGAACGTACTGGACTACTGCGCCGGAGGAGGCGGCAAAACACTTGCAATGGCCGCCAGGGCCGATGTTTTGCTAACGGCGCATGATAGTGATGCTGATCGTATGGGCGATTTGCCCGCGCGGGCAGAACGCGCCGGTATTGCAGTTGGGTTGGTTCCTGGCGATGAACTAAAAGATAAATCGTTTGATCTTGTTTTGTGCGATGTCCCTTGCTCTGGAAGTGGCAGTTGGCGGCGTTCGCCGGATTCAAAATGGCTATTAACATCTGATCGACTTACCGAGTTGGTAAATCTGCAGGCGGATATTTTACTAAATGCAAGCAAATTAGTTACCAAGAACGGGGTGTTGGCCTATGTTACATGTTCACTTTTTGAAGAAGAAAACGGGCTTCAGATTAAAGATTTCATAGCCAGAAATTCTGGATGGCTGGCGGAAAAAACACGACAATTCTCACCCTTAGAGGGCGGTGACGGGTTTTTTGTTGCTTTACTTAGACGGGAAGCGGTAGAATGATTGCAACTAAAGGTTGTTATTGTTGCGTGCTTAATGGGTGGTTAATGGTTTACCAGCCAAATGCAGCAAAGAAGCTAATAATTCGGAGACTGCAGTGTCCCATCCGGCGCTATCGCGCAATCCTATGTCAGAAACTGCTGCCAGATTGGCACCAAGGGCACACTATTTAATTGCCATAGCATTGGCGATGTTCGGGATGGCATTTTATTTGCCCAACCCAAAGGCCGGGCTATTACTGCTGTTGTTTGGGTTGACGCTGTTAATTGCATCAGCCTTGATCCTATTCCTGTCCCGCCGCCGTTTGAGGTTGCAATCAAACCTGTATCAATCGATTTCGGCATTTGTGGAACTGGATGCATCGCCCAGCTTTACGACTGATTTGGACGGAAAAATCGGTTATCGCAACAAAGCGGCGATTGAGCGATTTGGCGCCGCCAATCAGGAAACGCTGATTGCTACACTTGGCAATATTTTTGCGTCCCCTATGGCGACGTTGCATCGACTGCAAAACAAAGCTTCAGTTAGTGGATCGGCCCGGGAAGATGTGGTGATGAGGCGCGGACATTTGCGTCTTTCAGTACACCGGATCGGCGAAAATGGTTTCCTTTGGCGTCTTGAAGACATGTTAGAACGCGCCCACTCCCGTCGTTCATCTGATGGGATAAGCCTTCCGATGCTGACCATTGGGAAATCGGGAACAATTCTGTATATGAATGAAGCTTTTAGGCGATTGATTAATGGTCGTGAGACTAAGTTGGACCGTGTGTTCAATGATTTACCTTTGGTTTCCGGGCAAAACCATGAAATTGCCAGCCCCGATGGCCCGATCAATTGTCAGGTTTCAATTGTAGAAGGGGCCGCGGGCCGAAAGGAAGTTTTTCTATTACCGGTAGCCCCAAACGTCCAACAAAACTCGAAAACCAGGGAACCGCTGGACGCGTTGCCAGTTGCACTTTTACGGGTCGCACCAACCGGTGAAATACTAAACTGCAATAATCTTGCCTGCGCGCTTTTGGGCATTGAGGCACCAAAAGGGAAGTATCTGGGTGAAATGGTTGAAGGGTTGGGTCGGGGTGTCACCGACTGGCTATCAGATGCAGCAAACACACCCGGTGAATTGCGCTCAGAGTTTGTCCGGGCAACGCATCAGAGCAAAGACGTTTTTATTCAGATTAATATTACGCCTGTAATTCAGGATGGGGAAACTCATCTGGTCGCGGTTCTGAATGATGCAACAAAACTAAAAACCCTGGAGGCCCAGTTTGTACAAAGTCAGAAAATGCAGGCCATTGGGCAACTAGCAGGTGGTGTTGCGCACGATTTTAACAATTTATTAACAGCGATTAGTGGCCATTGTGATTTGCTTTTGCTGCGCCATGATAAGGATGATCCGGATTACGCTGATCTAATCCAGATCAATCAAAACTCCAATCGTGCCGCCAGTTTGGTCGGCCAACTATTGGCATTTTCCCGCAAACAAACCCTAAAACCAGAAATTGTCGATATTCGCGATATCCTGGACGATTTGGCGCATTTGTTAAACCGGCTGGTTGGGGAGCGCGTGACATTGGTTCTTGACCATGAAGCTGACTTACTTTCGATCCGGGCGGATAAACGGCAGCTTGAACAAGTGATCATGAATTTGGTGGTGAACGCCCGTGACGCAATGCCGGATGGTGGGGAAGTTAAAATTGAAACCAATGTTGAAGAATTAACCAAACCTTACGAAAAAGACCGCGCGATCGTTCCCGTTGGCAAGTATGTTGTTGTTCGGGTTTCTGATCAGGGGGTTGGTATTCCACCGGACAAGATTCAGAAAATATTTGAACCATTTTTTACAACCAAGCGTACCGGAGAGGGAACCGGGCTTGGACTGTCGATGGCCTACGGGATCGTAAAACAGTCGGGTGGCTATATTTTTGCCGATAGCGCCCCCGGATCTGGCAGCAGTTTTACACTTTATTTTCCTGTAAACACAGAAATTCCCACTGCAACCGTTGCAAAAGACCCTGATATCAAAAAGCCAGTGCAATTAAATTCCGGGGGGGTGATTCTATTGGTCGAAGATGAAGCGCCGGTACGAGCGTTTGCCTCTCGTGCGCTTAAAATGCGTGGATACACAGTGCTTGAAGCAGAAAATGCAGAGGAAGCCCTGAAAAAACTTGAGGATCAATCGCTCAATGTCGATGTTTTTGTCACGGATGTCATCATGCCGGGTATGGATGGGCCAAGTTGGGTTGCCAAAGCGCTTGAACAACGCCCGGATGTGCGGGTTGTATTTGTGTCGGGCTATGCAGAAGACAGTTTTTCTGAGCAACAGGCCCGTATTCCAAACTCTGTATTTTTGCCCAAACCATTTTCGCTCAATGAGCTGACGACCACAGTACAGAACCAAATTCATTAGGCCTGTCCCTGGTTAATTCCCAATTCTGAATACTATTCAAATGCTGCAAAAACTGAGTGCATTGAATAAATTGTTGCCTAAACACTTCATTAACCACGTTCTGTGAGACTGAGATAGGAACAATTTTCTTGAAATGTTCTCCTTTTGGTCCCATAAGGCAATTAAGAACAAGAGGCGAACAAAATAGCAGGCCTGCTACTTTTCGCAGGATTGCTGACCCAGTCAGGGTGTGAAATAAGGAAGCAGAAAAATGGCAACAGCAAGTATTTTAGAAATGACAGACAAGCGCAGTAACGAAAAACAAAAAGCACTAGATTCAGCATTGGCGCAGATTGAACGTCAATTTGGTAAAGGCTCAATTATGAAATTGGGGGGCGATAACCCACCAGCCGAAATTGAATCTACTTCAACCGGTTCGCTTGGTCTGGATATTGCTCTGGGCATTGGCGGTATACCCAAAGGTCGTATTGTAGAAATATATGGGCCAGAAAGCTCAGGCAAAACCACTTTGACGTTGCATTGCATTGCCGAAGAACAGAAAAAAGGTGGTGTCTGTGCATTTGTTGATGCCGAGCATGCACTTGATCCGCTATATGCCAAAAAACTTGGAATTGATCTGGAGGAATTATTGATTTCCCAGCCAGATACCGGTGAACAGGCATTGGAAATCACCGAAACATTGGTCCGATCCAATGCGGTCAGCATGGTGGTGATTGATTCAGTTGCAGCCCTTACACCCCGGGCAGAGTTAGAGGGCGACATGGGCGATCACCAGGTCGGAGCCCAGGCCCGTTTGATGAGCCAGGCGATGCGTAAACTAACGGGGGCCATCTCAAAATCTAAATGCACCGTTATTTTCATAAACCAGATACGTATGAAAATTGGTGTGATGTTTGGCAGTCCTGAAACCACTTCGGGTGGTAATGCGTTGAAGTTCTACGCATCGGTTCGTCTTGATATCCGCCGCATCGGTGCCATTAAGGACCGAGACGAAATTGTAGGTAACGCCACCCGTGTGAAGGTTGTGAAGAACAAAGTATCACCGCCCTTCAAACAGGTTGAGTTTGACATCATGTATGGTGAAGGCATCTCCAAAATGGGCGAATTGGTCGATCTTGGCGTTAAGGCCGGGATCGTCGAAAAATCAGGTTCTTGGTATTCCTATGGGGATGAAAGGATCGGGCAGGGACGTGAGAATGCTAAATCCTACCTAAAGGAAAATACGCAGGTCGCGCTTGAGATTGAAGATAAGATCAGGGCCGCCCACGGGTTGGACTTTGATTATGACACCAAACCAGTCAAAAAACCCGACGAAGGCGATGTCCTTTTGGAAGGATAAAATAGTCAAATGCAGATAAAGGCCGGGTGACTGTACCCGGCCTTTTGTTGTTGTGGACAGCCCTGCCATGCGCGGTTAAATGATATGAACTTAACATATCCTGCGAAAGTCTGTTTCCATGGCCAGCCTGAATGATATTCGGTCCACTTTTTTGAACTACTACGGTAAAAATGACCATGAAATTGTTGAAAGCTCGCCCCTTGTTCCCCACAATGATCCGACGCTTATGTTTGTTAATTCTGGCATGGTGCAGTTCAAAAACCTGTTCACCGGATTAGAAAAACGTGACTATGTCCGTGCAACGTCTTCGCAAAAATGCGTGCGCGCCGGGGGCAAACACAATGATCTGGATAATGTTGGATATACCGCGCGCCACCATACGTTTTTTGAAATGTTGGGTAACTTTTCCTTTGGTGACTATTTCAAGGAAGATGCAATTTCATTTGCATGGGAGTTGCTGACCAAAGAATTTGGCATCGAACGTGACCGGTTATTGGTAACGGTCTATCATACCGATGATGAGGCGGCGAAGATTTGGAAAAAAGTAGCCGGTCTTTCGGATGACCGGATAATTCGAATTGCCACGGATGATAATTTTTGGCGAATGGGTCCTACCGGGCCCTGTGGCCCATGTACGGAAATATTTTATGATCATGGCGATAAGATAGCTGGTGGCCCCCCGGGGTCTGCAAACGAAGATGGCGACAGGTTTATCGAGATCTGGAACCTCGTATTCATGCAGAATGAACAATTCGCTGACGGCACGTTGGCGGATCTTCCCAACCAGTCAATTGACACTGGTATGGGCCTGGAACGTATTGGCGCCCTTATGCAGGGCAAACATGACAACTACGATACAGATTTGATGCGCGCACTTATTGTGGCAAGTGCTGATGTTACCCACCAAGACCCGGATGGCGATGGCAACAAAAGCCTGCGGGTGATGGCTGATCATTTGCGATCGACATCATTTCTGATCGCCGAAGGTGTCCTGCCTTCCAATGAAGGGCGCGGTTATGTTCTGCGGCGCATTATGCGACGGGCCATGCGCCACGCCCATATGTTAGGGGCAAAAGACCCGGTGATGCACCGGTTGGTGCCCGCATTGGTGGCCCAGATGGGGCAGGCGTATCCTGAACTTTCGCGTGGCCAAAAGATGATTGAAGAAACCATGAATCTTGAGGAAACCCGCTTCAAGACGACACTTGATCGCGGGCTGCGCCTGCTTGATGATGAGATTGCAATGTTGCCACAAGATGCAGAATTGTCAGGGCAGGCGGCATTCAAGCTTTATGATACCTTCGGTTTTCCATTGGATCTGACGCAGGACGCATTGCGTGAAAAAGGCCGCGTAGTGGATATTGCCGGATTTGATCGTGCAATGGCAGAACAAAAGAAAAAGGCCCGTGCCGCATGGGCAGGGTCAGGTGCAACCGCGGATGCTGCAATTTGGTTGGATATTGCACAGCAACATGGCAGCACCGAGTTTTTGGGATACGAAACCGAAAGTGCAGAAGCCAAAGTGCTGGCATTGGTGCAAAACGGAGTATCCGTTAGCAGCGCCAAAACCGGTGACAGTCTGGAAGTCGTTGTAAATCAAACGCCATTTTACGCAGAAAGTGGTGGACAAGTTGGCGATACAGGGCAAATCAAATCGGAAAAAACCCTGTTAAAGGTCACGGACACACGCAAATCTGCGGGTGTGTTTATGCACAGCTGTACCGTAATCGAGGGGCAAATCTCCACAGGTGATGCCGTCGTATTGTCCGTAGACCATTGCCGGCGCAGCGCCATCCGGGCAAACCATTCAGCAACCCATTTGTTGCATGAAGCTTTGCGCGAAACATTGGGAGACCATGTTGCGCAGCGCGGGTCTTTGAATGCCGAGGACCGTCTTAGGTTTGATTTTTCCCATACTCAGGCATTGACCAAAGAACAACTGGCCAAAGTCAGTTTGGATGTAAACAGCTATATTCGCCAGAATACACCTGTAGAAACCAGAATCATGACACCAGATAACGCGCGGGATATCGGAGCGCAGGCGCTGTTTGGTGAAAAATATGGTGAAGAAGTGCGTGTGGTTTCGATGGGGCAAGCAGATAGTGGTAAGGGTCTTGACGGGCAAACCTATTCACTTGAACTATGCGGTGGTACACATGTCGAACGCACAGGAGATATAGGCCTGTGCGTTTTGTTGGGGGACAGTGCTTCAAGTGCCGGTGTGCGCCGAATAGAAGCCCTGACTGGCTCTGGTGCACTTCAATATCTGGAAAAACAATCAGATTACCTGGGTGAAATTGCGTCGGTAATTCGCGCCCAGTCCGGGGAAGTCGTTGATCGCGTAAATTCTTTGGTGGAGGAACGGAAATCTTTACAAAACGAAGTGAAGCAACTTCGCCGTGACCTGGCAATGTCTGGTGGAGTAGGGGCCAAAGAAGCCGAAGAAGTGATTGTTATCAATGGATTAAACTTCATCGCTAAGACGATGAAAGGTATTTCAGGCAAAGATTTACCAAGCATGATTGATGCACATAAAGTAACGATTGGTTCGGGGGTCTTGCTGTTTATTGCCGAAAATGAAGGCAAAGTTGCAGTTGCTGCTGGTGTAACCGATGACCTGACAGAAACTGTTTCTGCAGTTGATGTTCTAAAAGCGGCCGTAACTGAGTTAGGTGGGAAAGGTGGCGGTGGCCGTCCTGCAATGGCCCAGGGTGGTGGGGTGAATTTTGAAAATTCTGAGGCGGCTATCAAGGCTGCCACAAAAATATTGGAGCGGTAGATGCCTGCACTTTGGATTGCACATGTAAAAGTAACCGATGAAGAAGCATATATGAAATATGCTAAAATCGCCGGGGTGGCGATTGCGGAACATGGTGGTAAATTTTTGGCCCGCGCAGGGCGTTATGTTCAGCTTGAGGGCAACGATCGTCCACGCAACGTTGTTGCCCGGTTTGCTTCGGTTGAAGACGCCGTCGCGTGCTACAATTCCACCCGTTATCAGGAAGCGCTTGCGTTTGCCAAAAATGCCAGTGAGCGTGATTTACTGGTGGTTGAAACCACCGAATAAATTAAATTGTGCGGGCGGCGCGTTTGCGTTCATGGGGATCAAGATAGCGTTTGCGCAATCGCAATGCATTTGGTGTAACTTCCACCAGTTCATCATCGTCAATATAGGCAATGGCCTGTTCCAGTGAAAACCGAATATGTGGCGTTAAACGCACCGCTTCATCCGTTCCGGAAGCACGAACATTTGTCAGTTTTTTGCCCTTTAGCGGGTTCACTTCCAGATCATTTTCACGGGTATGTTCGCCGATCAACATGCCCTTATAGATTTTTTCCTGTGGTCCAATGAACATGCGGCCGCGGTCTTCAAGGTTCCACAAAGCGTAAGCCACCGAAACACCGTCTTCGATTGAGATCAGTACGCCGGCACGCCGCCCAGGAATTTTCCCTTTGTAGGGCTGCCATTCGTGAAAAACGCGATTTAGCACACCAGTACCGCGTGTATCGGTCATGAATTCACCGTGGTAGCCAATCAGCCCGCGTGACGGAACATGGGCAACAATACGGGTTTTTCCGACTCCTGCGGGTTTCATTTCCACCAATTCGCCTTTGCGTGAGCCACTGATTTTTTCGATTACTGCACCTGAAAAATCATCATCGACATCAATTGTTACTTCTTCCACAGGTTCCAGTCGCTTTCCGTCTACTTCGCGCATCAGTACCTGAGGCCGCGAAATTGACAGCTCGAACCCTTCACGGCGCATGTTTTCGATCAACACACCCATCTGCAATTCGCCCCGTCCGGCCACTTCAAAAGCCTCGCCACCTGGCGTGTCACTGATTTGAATGGCAACGTTGCCCTCGGCTTCATTCATCAGGCGATCACGGATCACCCGGGATTGAACCTTTTTGCCATCCCGTCCGGCAAGCGGGCTGTCGTTGATACCAAATGTCACTGAAATTGTCGGTGGATCAATTGGTTGCGCTTCGATGGCGTCTTCCACTGTTAGATCGCAAATTGTATCGGCAACGGTTGCTTTGGACATTCCGGCAAGTGAAACGATATCACCAGCGTCGGCGGATTCGATAGATTGTTGGGACAAGCCCCGAAATGCCAGAATCTTTGAAACCCTGAATTGTTCAATTTTACTGCCATCGCGGGACAAAGCTTTGACAGTTTCGCCGGGTTTCAGACTACCAGCTTCCACACGTCCGGTTAGTAAGCGGCCGATGAATGGGTCTGATCCGAGTGTGGTCGACAACATTCTGAATGGTTGGTTTTTGTTTGCAATCTGTGCCGGTGCGGGAACATGGTCAACGACCATGTCAAAAAGCGCCGCCAAATCTTTTCGTGGACCATCAAGTGTTGCGTCTGCCCAACCCGAACGGCCAGAGGCATAAAGCGACGGAAAATCCAATTGATCATTGGTGGCGTCAAGATTTGCAAACAAGTCAAAAACTTCGTCCAACGCACGATCGGCATCAGCATCTGGTTTGTCGACTTTGTTCAGCACAACAATCGGGCGCAATCCCAGTGCCAGTGCCTTGGATGTCACAAATTTAGTCTGGGGCATCGGGCCTTCGGCCGCGTCCACCAACAAAACCACACCGTCAACCATTGACAAAATACGCTCAACTTCACCGCCGAAATCAGCGTGGCCCGGTGTGTCAACGATATTGATCCGCGTCCCATTCCATTCAACTGACGTTGCCTTTGCCAGAATGGTTATGCCGCGCTCGCGCTCAATGTCATTAGAATCCATTACCCGTTCGACGATTTTTTGGTTGTCACGATACACACCAGACTGTTTGAGCAACTCGTCAACCAGAGTGGTTTTTCCGTGGTCAACATGGGCAATTATGGCGATGTTTCGCAGGTCCATTGTACTTCTTTCATGGGAATTTGTTCGCGCCCTATACCGCCATTGAACAAAAGGCCAGAGCTATCGGTACTTATCAAAAAAAACTAACGGCGCGATCTGTCGTCGCGCCGTTGTAGATTTTGTCTGTCTGATTGTTTTTTACGGAATGATGCGGCTATATTTTGTGCCCTCAATCGTTGCCCCGGCAATAAGACCTGCCTGACCAAAGACCACGGCAACAACGGGCGAAAGCGCCGTTGTTGTATCTGCAGATATATTTCTACCTTCTGAGTTTAGTGCGTATTCCAGATCTGCACCCGCTGCCCATCCGGGTGAATTTCGGAAATTTGCAAGCGCATCTTCTGTCATGAAAAACAGAGCGTGCGCATATTGCTGAGCCCCAATCTGAAAGCCAACACTGGCCTGGGCAGCCTGATAATAATCAACGGTCGCATCGCCAACCCGTAAGGCACCACGGCCAAAGGAGGCACCAAAGCCAAAGCCTGCCTCTGTGATCAGGGGCATAATCAGCATACCCGCTGCATTGTCCATTAATCTTTGGGTATCCGGATGGTTTACGGAAAGAAAATTCAGGGCAGAATCCACCCGAGCGTCGAGCCTTTCTGCGCCGTTGCCACTAAGTCCGTTATCACAACCCGCAACCACAAGTGTTGCACTGGCTGCACCTGCGATCAAAAATCGCCGCGAAATATTTGTCATGGGTTTACCTTTATCTGCCGATGGCCTCTAGATGCCTGCCTTATATGGCGGGTCACAACCAGTTATAGTGTACCAATACAACAGAGTCATCACCTGTTGTGATCCTGGCGATGATTTACCCGTGATCAGTTATTTAACAGGCGCGCGGCCGCTGGGGCGAAATATGTAAGGATTCCATTACATCCGGCACGTTTGAAAGCGATCAGGCTTTCCATCATCACTTTGTCGCCGTCAATCCAACCGTTTTGTGCCGCCCCGGCAATCATCGCGTATTCACCCGACACCTGATAGGCAAATGTAGGGGCACCAAATTCCTGTTTTACCCGAAGGCAGATATCCAGATAGGGCATCCCCGGTTTGACCATGACCATATCCGCGCCTTCGGCCAGATCCCGGGCCACCAAACGCATGGCCTCATCTGAATTGGCCGGGTCCATCTGATATGTATTTTTGTCGCCAAGCAACGCCCCACTTGCGCCAACGGCATCGCGAAAAGGCCCGTAAAAGCCAGAGGCGTATTTTGCGGCATAGGACATGATCGCAGTATTGTTATACCCGGCGGTATCAAGGCCACGTCGAATGGCGCCGATGCGCCCATCCATCATGTCCGAGGGGCCAATTATATCGACACCGGCCTCAGCCTGTGCCAACGCCATTTTAACCAGCGCGTTGACGGTTTTATCGTTCACTATTTCACCGTTAACAACAAAACCGTCATGGCCGCTGATATTATAGGGGTCCAATGCTACATCGCTCATAACTGCAATTTGCGGAACCTCAGATTTAAGCAATCTTATTGCGCGATTAACAAGATTGTCAGGGTTCCACGTATCAGCGCAGTCTTCTGTTTTCAGGTTTTGTTCAATATAGGGAAACAGACATATAGCGGGTATTCCCAAACCGACAGCATCACGTGCGGCAGAAATCAACAAATCTAGGGTTAGTCGGCTGACGCCGGGCATAGAGTTGATCGGCGTTTCCAGATTGTCGCCTTCCTGAATGAAAACCGGCCAAATCAGATCGTTGACAGAAAGCGTGTTTTCCCGAACAAGGTTTCGCAGCGCTGATGATCGTTTAAGTCGGCGCAAACGGCCTGTGGGGTAGGGCGCAACTGTAATTGGCATGTCTGTGGTGTCCTTCTTGTCACGCCATACGATTGCCACGGATTTCTTTATGCCTCAAGGGTAGGAATTGTTGCGTGGCACAAGTAGTGTCGCGCGACCATCGAAAAAGGACATCTGAATTGGATTGGTTTGACACGATTTTTGAAGTGATCGACATGCGGTCCTTTTCTAATCTTTGGTATTGGATTGCTTTGGCGGTGGTCTGGTCAACCGCCAGCCATTGGGTTTTGGGTGTTCCATTTGATATGGTTCAGCGTGCCCGACAAAAAGGCGGGCAGGCAGCGATCGATCTGGAACAGCTTGTCCGTATAAATTGCAACCGGTTACTTTATATAGGGCGGGTGTCAGGCTTGTTTTTGATGGCATTTATCAGCGCATTCATTACCGCGTTAACCATACTGGGTTTTTGGTACGATGTTCAGTTTGCACAGGCGCTGTTCTTTTTTGTCTTTCCACTATCGCTTATTGGCCTGCTTAGTCTTTCCACAGCCCGGAGAATTTCCAATGAGCAATCGGCAGACACTTTATTGTTGAAACGGTTGTCCCGCCATCGCCTGTACACTCAAATAATCGGGATGCTGTCTGTATTTGTCACGGCAATGTGGGGCATGTACCAAAATCTTGTGGTCGGCCCGTTTGGTTGATCCTTAATACGCTGGTTTGCACGATTTTATGTCAAATAAATCCAATATCACGATCAGCGGTGCCCCAGAGGGTTTTGATGCGCAACTACTGCTTGGCGAACTCGAAATTTCGGGCGCACCGGTATTGCATATTGCACGCAATGATAAACGACTTGCCGCAGTAAAAGCTGCGCTTGCATTTTTTGCACCCCATATCCCGGTCGTGGTTTTTCCGGCCTGGGATTGTTTGCCTTTTGATCGCGTATCACCAAATTCTGATGTCGCTGCGAACCGAATGGCAACGCTTGCCGGGCTGGTTCACGGCATGCCAAAACAGTATATTTTACTGACGACACTAAATGCCGCTACGCAACGGATTCCAATGCGTTCAGTATTAGAAACCGCGGCATTTTCTGCGAAAGTGATGCACCGAATTGATGAAGACAAGCTGCGCCAGTTTCTGGCAGGAATGGGTTTTGTACGTGCCCCCACCGTAATGGAAGCCGGCGATTATGCGATCAGGGGTGGCATTATAGACATATTTCCCCCTGGGCAATCCGGTCCGGTTCGGTTGGATCTGTTTGGTGACGTATTGGATGGGGTACGCAGGTTCGATCCGGAAAGCCAGCGAACCGTAGAAAAACTGGATGGGATTGAGCTTGCCCCGGTGAGCGAAGTAATTCTGGATGAAGCATCCATCACCCGGTTTCGACAGAATTATCGGGTTGAGTTTGGCAGTGGCGGTGCGGATGATCCGTTGTATGAGGCAGTTAGCGCCGGGCGCAAGCATCAGGGCCTGGAACATTGGTTGCCCTATTTTCATACCGAACTGGAAACCATCTTTGATTATCTGCCGGATGCAACTGTGTTTCTGGATGACCATTTTGATAGCCATCGGCAGGCCCGGTGGGACAGCATTCAGGATCAATACGAAACCCGTATTTTCGCACTGGAACAAAAAGCACAGACTGGCTCAACTTATAAACCTTGCCCGCCGGACCTGTTGTATCTCAACCAAGATAGCTGGACCAAAACAGTTTCTGAACGGCGCATACTGCACTTTTCACAATTACCCCAACCCACAGGCTTGGGGGTAACAGATGCAGGGGGAAGAATAGGGCGTAATTTTTCCGCCGAGCGTAAGTTGGAAAACGTTAGTCTTTTTAGCGCGTTAGACAACCACATCGAAGGGCGACGCGCAGAAAACCAAGTTGTAATTGCCAGCTATTCAGAAGGTGCGCGTGAACGTCTGCATGGATTGATGCAGGATCAGGGCCTGCACGATGCAAAACCGGTTTCGAGTTTTCTGGATATCCCGGTGGGTATAGGTGGCGTGTGGCTGGTTGTCTGGGCACTGGAGCACGGGTTTGAATGCAACGGGCTGACTGTCATTTCCGAACAGGATATTCTGGGCGATAGGTTGATCCGGGCACCACGTAAAAAACGCCGCGCGGAAAACTTTTTGACCGAAGCACAGGGACTGACACCGGGTGATCTGATCGTGCATGTTGACCATGGGGTGGGACGCTACAATGGGCTGCAGGTTGTAAACGCATTGGGGGCGGATCACGAATGTATTCTGCTGGAATATGCCGGCGGTGACCGGCTGTTCCTGCCCGTTGAAAACATCGAGCTGCTCAGCCGGTATGGCCACGAAGCGGGTTTGCTTGACCGCCTGGGTGGCGGGGCCTGGCAGGCAAAAAAGGCCAAGCTCAAGGCCAATATTCTGGAAATCGCCGATCGATTGATCCGGGTCGCCGCTGAACGCATCTTACGAAGCGCCCAGATCATGGAACCTCCGACTGGTATGTGGGAAGCATTTTCAGCGCGTTTTCCCTATCAGGAAACCGATGATCAGCAGCGCGCCATTGAAGACGTGCTGGGGGATCTGGCAGCGGGTCGCCCGATGGATCGGCTGATTTGCGGGGATGTTGGGTTTGGCAAGACCGAAGTGGCAATGCGCGCCGCATTTGTTGCCGCCATGTCCGGGGTGCAGGTGGCGGTGATCGCACCGACAACCCTGCTGGCCCGTCAGCATACTAAAAGTTTTGCCGATCGTTTCCGCGGCTTTCCGGTCAATGTTCGTCAGTTGTCACGCTTTGTCGGCACCAGGGAAGCCGCGCAAACCCGTGAAGGAATGGCACAGGGAACGGTTGATATCGTCATTGGTACCCATGCATTGCTTGCGAAGGGTATTCGGTTCAAAAACCTTGGACTACTGGTGATCGACGAAGAACAGCATTTTGGCGTTAAACACAAAGAGCGGCTAAAACAATTACGTTCAGACGTGCATGTGCTGACCCTGACGGCCACACCTATTCCACGTACATTACAACTTTCGCTGACCGGTGTGCGGGATCTTTCAATAATCGGGACACCCCCTGTGGATCGGCTGTCGATCCGCACCTATGTCAGCGAGTTTGACGCCATAACAGCACGGGAGGCCCTGTTGCGTGAACATTACCGTGGCGGTCAGTCGTTTTATGTTGTGCCGCGCATTTCGGATTTGCCTGAGATTGAAGGTTTTCTGAAAGAACAGTTGCCGGAACTTAGCTATGTTGTGGCCCATGGTCAGATGCCGGCCGGCCAACTGGATGATCGGATGAATGCGTTTTACGATGGTAAATTTGATGTATTGCTGGCGACAACGATCGTTGAAAGTGGCTTGGACATTCCAACGGCCAACACCATTATTGTCCATCGTGCTGACATGTATGGTTTGGCGCAGCTTTACCAGATACGGGGCAGGGTGGGGCGATCCAAAACCCGCGCCTATGCGTACCTAACAACCAAGCCGCGCAAGCCCCTGACGGCATCAGCCGAAAAACGTCTGCGGGTGCTTGGATCATTGGATACCCTTGGTGCCGGGTTTACATTGGCCAGCCAGGACCTGGATATCCGGGGTGCCGGAAACTTACTGGGGCAGGAACAATCCGGACAGGTGCGTGAAGTCGGGTATGAACTTTACCAATCCATGCTGGAAGAAGCGATCGCCAAGATCAAAGCCGGTGAGATGGAGGGGTTGAGCGATGCCGATGATCAATGGGCACCCAATATTAACCTTGGTGTACCGGTTCTGATACCGGAAAAATATGTGCCCGATCTGGATGTCCGCCTGGGTCTTTATCGCCGCCTTTCTGGTCTTAGTACCAAGGTGGAACTTGAAGGCTTCGCTGCCGAATTGATTGACCGGTTCGGCAAGTTACCCAAAGAAGTGAACACACTTTTACTGGTTGTTCGTATCAAAGGCGAATGCAAAAAGGCCGGAATTGCCCGCCTTGATGCTGGCCCAAGGGGCGCAACAATTCAGTTTCACAAAGACAAATATGCCAATCCGGCCGGGCTGGTGGATTTTATTCAGGACCAGCACGGTTATGCAAAAGTTAGAGACAACAAGATTGTTGTGCGCCGGGACTGGAAAAAAGACAGCGACCGGATCAAAGGCGCATTTTCAATAGCGCGTGACCTTGCCGTAAAAGCACGCCAATAGCTGCTATTAACTGCCTTGTTTACAGTAACAGGACGACCTGACGTCAATATCTGTTCGCGCCTGGGCAATCTGCAACTTCTGGCCAATAATATTTGCTTCTTCCGAGTTGCCCAGATGCATCAGACATTCATGGTAACCCTTCAGGCTCCAAACGTTATCGGGGTGGCGACAGGCACGGCTTAATGTGTCGTCCAGCCCCAGATCCGCCCGGTACACAGCCGCGGCTTCTTCTATATGACCCTGCTCCAGCAGTAATGCCCCCAATGCGTGGCGGGCAGGCTGCATCCAACCCCATGGTTCATCGTAGGGCAGGTTATCGTCCAGTTTGACAGAGCGTCGCAGATGGGTGAATGCCGCCTCAAAATTTCCTTTGCGATAGTCAATTTCACCCAGCATCATTTCCCGGGCGATCGACAAAATGCTCAGACAGGTATTGTTAAACAATACCCGGCTTTCAGGCACCCGACCAACAGCCGAGTCAAACTTCTGGGCATGTTCTTCGGCACTTTCAACATTACCTGTTGCTGCATAGGCCACAGATTTAGCGTAGTGCATCATAGCTGTTGTGACACAGAATAATTTTGGCCGTCTTGGGATCGATTGATCAATAATTTCCTGCCATTTGCCGAACCGGATATAGACATGCTGTTTCATCGAAATGAAACCTTCCAGCCAATCAGCCATGGGCGGGCTTTCCAATCGAAGCAAACTGATTGACAGCGTTGAATTCAATTCTTCTGCTGTTTCAATAGCCGGCTGGTATTGCCCCAAAAACATCGCCCCGTAAATTTTGAAATGATAGTTGTGGCAGCGGTAGAGAGAATAAAAATTTTCGGCGCCTTTGCGTTCTAGAAATTTTCGATCGGCTACAATTGCGTCATGATTTGATGTGACGACACGTTCGTAATGACCGCACAGCACATCAATATGTGTTGGCATATGTTGCAAATGTCCTGCATCAGGCGCCAGACCTCGCAGCGCGTCAGCGGCCTTCAAAGCCCGTTCAGGGTGCGGCGACATTTCCATCAGGTGAATATACATATGCAGCACCCCCGGATGGGCCATAGCATCCGGGTGTTCCAGGGCGGCTTGCAGCACCTCCACCGCTTCCAGCGTGTCCGCACCGTCAGCGACCAACCCGGTTTTCAGATCCCACAATGCCCAGGGGGTTCTGTTCATAAGCGCCTCGGCAAACAGTGCAGCGATGTCGGGGTCTTCCGGATAATCCTGATAGACCAAACGCATGGCAGTGGCATATTGATCGTTCCAGGGGCCGGTGATTTCTTGAATATTCCGTTCGGGGTATCGCAGGGGTAAAGTGTTGATCAGCGCTTGTTCAACTTTGCTGGTATTCTCCAGCAATGACATAGCTTCTTCAGTTGCATCAAACGCTGCCGCCAGCGACCGCTTGGCATCTTTAGCATCAAACGCCTCCCATGGTTTGTTGTAATTATTCCCCGATGCATAGGCGACACCCCACCAGGCCATGGCGCATTCAGGATCATGTTCTAATGCCCTCCTAAAGCAATTAACTGCTTCCTCGTGATTAAAAGCGATGGTCCACAAATAACCTCGGTCAAACCAAAGCTGGGCATCCGGTTCGGGTGTTGTGATGACCCTGCTAAATTTCCCAAGATCGTAGTAACCTGACATATTCAGCCCCTGACTAAAGTTCTTTCGTCGCAAACCACGTTAGTGCCCATGCCAATGACGCCAAGATGGAAACACCTATGACCAGCGGAACCGGCGTCCCGTTAAATGCTAAACCAATTGGCCCACCAATGAAAACCGCCGCCATGGTAGACAGGGCGATCGTCACTGAAGCGCCAAACCCTGCTATATGCCCCAAAGGCTGCAGTGCCAGTGCTTGCAGGTTCCCAAGGGTCAGACCGACGACAAATAAGTTACAGGTAGACCAGAAAAACCAAAGCCAAAATGAATTTCCCCAAGGCAGAATACCGGACAGAAAAATCGCCGCAATTATAAGGGATACCATTGCCAGCCCCCCAAAAGCCCACAACACGATGCGACGCATCCCGACACGAAGCACAAGGAGCGCATTTAACAGTGTTGCCGGTGTTGCCAGCAATGCGGTAAGGGCAAACCAAAGCGGAAAATTTTCACCAAGTGAAAATGTATCGGTATAAATTTGCTGCGTTGAGGACAATTGACCAACCAAAGTCGCGAAGGCCAGCGACATTATGAGTATGTAGATCACCACAGATTTGTTGGTGATTATTTCCAGAAACCCGGCCTTTAACAGGGCCAATTTCAATGGGCGTCTGTCCGCAACCGCCAATGTTTCCTCTTGCCGGGTGTTTAACCAGAATATGCCAACGGCAGAAAATATCATGAAAGAAATGAAAATTGCCCGCCAATTCCATTGGTCAATTATCACCGCTCCCACCGACGGGGCCGCAGCGGGAACCAGCATGAAGATCATGGTGACGAAAGACGTAATCTGGGCCATTTTGCGACCTTCAAAAATATCGCGGATCATGGCGAGTGGCGCAATGCGCGGCCCTGAAACACCTATTCCCTGCAAAAATCTTGCGGCCAATAACAGTTCAAGGGAAGGGGCGATGTAAGCCAGAAAAGCCGCAACGATAAATAGCAACAACCCCAATGTTGTAATTATTCTGCGACCAAACGCGTCTGCCAACGGCCCCGCAAACAGTGTTCCGGCCCCCATTCCAAACATAAAGGATGTGATCACCAACTGCGCGCGGTTGGGATTGTCCGGTGACAATTGTTTCGCGATTTCCGGCAAGCCTGGCAACATGGCGTCGATGGCAAATGCCACCATGGAAAATAGCAATGCCATCAAGGCAACAAATTCAACGATTGGCAGGCGTCGGGCCATCAGCCTGTGTCTTTTGCAGAATTAAAATCGGTGATGACCTCTTCCCAGAACTCTGCTGGCTGCGCCCCCGGTATTACGGCCTGGTTGTTTACAATAAAGGTCGGTACCGAACTCACCCCCATTTCCCGGGAATGGGTCTCTCGGTTTTGTAAACCATCGGTGTCCGTGTCGCTGGCAAACAGCCGCGCGGTGGCATCTTTATCCATACCGCATTCAACGGCCACACCGACTAACACGGTGACATCGCCTATATCACGCCCATTGATAAAAAATGCCCGGAACAAAGCGTCAATAACGGCGGGTTGCCGGCCTTCTATACCAGACCAATGGATCAACCGATGCGCGTTAAATGTATTTGGCGTTTTTGTTATTCCTTCCCAGTTTATTTCCAGCCCCGCGGATTTGGCCGCTTTATCTATTTGGCTGTAAACCTCAATAGCGCCTTTTTGGCCACCAAATTTAGTTTCAAGGTAAGTGCGCCGGTCCACACCGGTAGCGGGCATTTTTGGGTTAAGCTGAAACGGATGCCATTCAATAACAAACGGGTGATCCGGATTGTCCTGCAGGGCGCGATCCAGATTGGTTTTACCGATGTAGCACCAAGGGCATATCGGATCGGAAAGGATATCCAGCTTAATCATTTTTAGCCTCGCTTATCCTTGTTACTTATGGGCACGAATAACCGATCACCAGCGCAATTTGTGAAATCTTAGAATTTGTCGAGGGTCGTTTCTGTTTCTAACGCTGACACCTGGCTATTCTGCTCAACTGATATTTCCGGTGTGGCTGGAAAATTGCCCGCTGGTTAACCCGGACCAGTAATATTACCCGGTTGTTTCCAAACAATCAGAAACAAGATTGATAAAGAATAACGCAATCATTCCAGTAATGTTTTGGGGCTGGAAATCAGTGTCAAAAATATACCCTGCAGCCTGCCCGGGCAAGGTTGTGCAGTGGCGCTGCTAATTACCGCTTTTAACCATTAGGCAAAGTATACGTTTTGATGGCCTGACCACCGATCGGATATTGATCTAAAACATCCGTTCAACTGTACGCGCCCCGGATGAGATATCGCGTCCAAACCCTTCAATGGTGCCACAGGCGCCCAAAGCTAAAAGGCTCAATATCAAAACCAGTTTCTGCATCATTCCTCCCACCACCACGTATCTGGCTGAAATCCCAGCCAATCGCCATACATTGGTATTCTTTCTGGATAACGCAATTGTCTGGCATGGGCCAGACGGGATTGATTGCTGAACCACAAAGGGATGACATAGCGCCCAGCCGTCAGGATCCGGTCAAGCGCCTTAGCTGCAGCGCGAAAATCTTCGTCGGTTTCGGCTGTTAACAATGCGTCGATCATAGCGTCAACGGCGGGGGAATCCACGCCCATTTCATTATGGGTGCCAGGTTTGCTAACCCCTTCGCCGCCCCAATAAAGTTTTTGTTCATTTCCCGGCGAAAGCGAAAGTCCCCGCCGGTAATAGGCCATATCCATATCGTAGACATTGATCCGTTCTTTATATTGGGCGCTGTCAACCTTGGTGACAGTTGGTGTGATGCCTATCCGCCCCAATGAAGACGCGAAAAGCGCGATAATCTTCTGGGTTTCCTTGGCCCCCATGCTCAGCACAACTTCAAATTCAAACGGCTGACCCGCTGCATTTTTCATCACGCCGTCCTGCACCGTCCAGCCAGCGCTTTCCATCAGCGCCAGGGCACGGATGATCCCCTTGCGGTTGCGTTCCGTTCCGTCGCCAACCGGTAAGCTATAGCCCTCAATCGTGCCCGGCAGCAGCTCATCAGCAAAGGGTTGCAATAGCTCTAACACTCGTCCGGTGGCCGCACCGTGGGACATGCCCAGAACCGAATTTGAAAAATAGCTGCTGATCCGTTGTTGGGCACCCCCTGTAATGGTCTGATTGATAAACTCAAAATTAAAAGCAGTGATCATAGCTTCACGCACCCGCCAGTCCTGAAACACCGGGTTGCGCGTATTCATCACAAATCCTCTGATGCCAGTGGGGCGTTTATGGGGGATCAGTGATTTCACAACTTCACCGGACCGAATGCGTGGGAAATCATACTGATTGTCCCATTTTGCAGCGTTGCCTTCGCGATAGCTGTTTGCTTCTCCGGCTTTGAACGCCTCAAATATTACATCGCCATCACCGTAATAGTCATAGCGGATCTCATCCAGATTTGCCTTTCCGCGCATAAAGGGCAGGTCTTTGCCCCAGTAATCCGGATTGCGTTTGAGGGAGATAAATTTGTTGGCCTCATAGGTGTCAACGAAATAGGGCGAGGACCCGATTGGAACGATGTCAAATCCGCTTTCCCCAAAATCGCGCCCCTCCCATTGGGATTTCTTGAGGATAGGGCGCAACCCCATCAACAGGGCAAGTTCCCGGTTGTCAGTGTTAAAACTGAAACGTACCGAACGCGGTCCGGTTTGTTCCATTTTTTCGACCTGGCTCCAGGCATTGCGGTACCGGGGGTGGCCCTGATTTCCCAGGGTTTCAAAAGACCACATGACATCTTCTATCGTCACCGGGCTGCCATCGGAAAACCGGGCCTCAGAACGCAGTTTAAATTCAGCCCATTCACGATTCGGGCCGGTGTCGATTGATTCGGCCAAAAGCCCGTAAAGCGTGAACGGTTCGTCATAGGATCGGCCCATAAGGCTCTCAAATACATGGGCTCTTACCCCCCAAGGAGCGCGACCCTTTAAAATATGTGGATTGAGGGAATCAAACCCGCCAGGTTGTGCAAAAACGATCCGGCCACCTTTGGGTGCATCCGGGTTTACATGGGGAAGGGACACAAAATCCGGTGGTAAGGCGGGGGCGCCGGCCATAGCTATTGCGTATTGTGGTTCGGCATTGGCGCTACTGAAGCCCGCCAGAAATCCAAAAGTTAACAAAATGCCGGTGAAGGTTTGGAAAAATACCGATCTCATATTGGCAACAATCCCTATGTTTATTGTTTTATTGGTTCAAAGCCTAGCGAGGAGTAATCGGCAATACAAACTTTTAGCTTGGCCGTTGGCGATGCCTCGCGTATAAAGACCTCACTGCTCGATAGGTTTCTTGCCTGTATGAAACCTGCCTCAATAACTTAACGCCCGCCTTGTGCGGGCGTTTTTTTTATCTATCCGGCAGGTTTGGCCAATGTATTTAACCTGCCGATTTGCATGTGAAAGCCAATTCCCACCAATTTTCCGGCTGTCATCCCGAATATTTTGACCTATTCTGCCCGGGACTTAATATAGGAAAATCAAAATGTCTCTCACAGGAAAAACCGCCGTTGTAACCGGATCAAATTCGGGCATTGGTTTGGGCATAGCACAGGAACTTGCCCGGCAGGGGGCTGATATTGTTCTGAATTCATTTACTGACCACGCAGAAGATCACGATCTTGCGCGTGATATGGCGGCAGAACACGGGGTTAACGTTCGCTATATTCAGGCCGATATGTCCAAAGCTGATCAGTGTCGCGCCTTAATCAAGAAGGCCGGGAATTGTGATATTCTCGTGAACAACGCAGGCATTCAATTTGTTGCGCCTATCGAAGAATTTCCAGTGGATAAATGGGACGCGATTATTGCAATAAATTTAAGTTCGGCTTTTCACACCACCGCTGTGGCGCTGGCAAAAATGCGCAAATCCGGTTGGGGCAGGGTGATCAATATTGCCTCTTCCCATGGCCTGCGCGCTTCGCCCCATAAATCAGCCTATACCGCGGCCAAACATGGTATTGTCGGGCTTAGTAAATCCACCGCGTTGGAAACCGCACAGGAACCGATAACCTGCAACGCTGTTTGTCCCGGTTTCGTACTGACCCCTTTGGTTGAAGGGCAAATACCCGGGCTTATGGAAATCCATGATCTGGACCGGGATCAGGTGGTTGAACAAATCATGCTGGCCAGACAACCATCAAAGGAATTTGTAACAACCCAGCAAATCGGTGGCATAGTTGCGTTTTTATGTTCATCTGCAGCAGATCAGATCACCGGCACCACTATCAGCGTCGATGGTGGCTGGACAGCGTTATAGCGACCAGATCAGACCCACCGCCAATAGCCACATGGTGGCCCCGATAACGACATCCAACACACGCCATGCATGCGCCGAAGCCATGATCGGGGCCAATAAACGTGCGCCATATCCCAACGTAAAAAAGAAGACGAACGACGCCGAGGTTGCGCCAATGCCAAATGCCCATTTTAGCGCGATCGGTTCAAATCTTGTAGAAACTGCCCCAACCAGTCCCAGAGTGTCCAGATAGACATGGGGGTTAAGCCATGTAAACGCGGCGCCGGTCGCCAGAGTTGCCCATAACCCGACGGAACGACCGGAGAGTTCCATGTGATAGTTCCCAAGATATGCCGCCCTGAATCTGACCAACCCATAAATGATCAAAAAGGCGGCACCTGCAATTGCCATTAATGTCGGAAAACCTGGATAGATACTAACAAGGCCGGCAAATCCAAAGACACCGGCACCAATCAATATCGCATCCGATACCGCGCATAACAGGCATAGCCAAAACACGTGTTCGCGTTTAAGGCCCTGGCGCAAAACAAATGCGTTTTGCGCACCAATGGCCAGAATTAACGAAATCGCCGTCAGGAAACCGGTTGTTGCTGCCGTTAACACCGGCCGTTATGTGGCTGGGCTATCAAGTGCAGGCTTGGTTGGATCATTCCCGTTGGGGTAAACCAGACCGGCTGAGATCACCAGTTTGGCGGCGTCTTCAACGCTCATCTTCAGTTCAATAAGATCGGATTCCGGAACAAAAAGTAAAAACCCACTGGTCGGATTCGGTGTGGTTGGCAGGAATACCGACACCATTTGCTCATCCCTTGGGATACCGGCATTGATCTCACCTTTTGCTGTGGTCGAAATGAACGCAATCGCCCAGATGCCTTTACGTGGATATTCAACCAGGCAAGCCTTTTCAAAAGAATTTTCTTTTTGGGAAAAAACGGTTTCGGCAATTTGTTTCAGACCACTGTAAACGGATCGCACAACCGGCATTCGGTTCACAATCCCTTCGGCCCAGGCCAAGAAAGAGCGCCCTAAGAAACCTTTCGCAATCCACCCAATAAAAATTGTGAACAAAAAGAACACGACCACGCCAACACCGCGAATGCTGATTGACGAATCTTCTCCCAGGTAGCGTCTGATCAGGGCGTCAGGTTGATAGGCATTGGGAACAAAAGGCAGCACCCAGCTGTCGATCCAGCCGACAAAAGACCAGAACAAATACAGCGTCAATGCAATCGGCACCAATACCACCAGCCCGGTCAGGAAATTGGCCCGTATGCGCGACAAAAGCGATCGCCGCTGCCAGGGGGGTGTGCTTTCGCGTTTCTTATCCGTCATATCAAATGTCTTCTTCGTCTTTACTATTTTGGTATCTAGGTGTTTTTCGGGTCTGCGACAATCCCGCGTGCGTCTGGGACATTTAAAGACTGTTAAGTTTGGCCAGTTCCCGGGCGATACTTGCACCCAGACGGGCGTTATTCAACACCAAAGCAATGTTTGCTTTCAGCGACCGACCATCGGTTAATTCAAAGATACGACCCAATAAAAATGGAGTCACATCTTTGGCTGATATGCCGGCGCTTTGTGCGTCATCAAGCGCTTGCTGTATTACAGGGGCAAGCGATGTTGCTGAAATTTCATCCGCTGCGGGGATCGGGTTGGCAATCAATTGACCACCGGGCAGGCCCATTAGTTTGCGGGTTTGATGCGCAAGCGCAATGTCTTTGGCGTTGTCCAGCCGGATCGGCGCCCTGAGCCCGCTTGAGAGCGACCAAAACGCCGGAAAATCATCCTGTCCAAAGGCAATAACCGGTACCCCCAGTGTTTCCAACACTTCCAGCGTCTTGGGCAGATCAAGTATTGCCTTTGCCCCTGCGGCAACGACAGTCACCGGCGTATGGGCCAGCTCATTCAGATCTGCAGAAATATCAAAACTGTTTTCAGCGCCCCGGTGAACGCCACCAATGCCACCGGTGGCAAAAACGCTGATCCCTGCCAAATCAGCTGCAATCATTGTCGCAGCGACCGTGGTTGCCCCGGTTTTCCCGGCGGCAATGCACGCCGCGATATCGCCGCGCGAAAGTTTGGCCACATCCTTTGCCTGCCCCAGATAGTCAAGCTGCTGCTCAGTTAATCCAATACAAAGTTTACCCTCAATAACTGCGATAGTCGCCGGAACCGCACCCTGCGCACGTATCTCTGCCTCAACCAGCCGGGCAGTTTCCACATTCTGCGGGTAGGGCATGCCATGGGTGATAATTGTCGATTCCAACGCAACAATTGCCGGGCCATTTGCCCGCGCCTGGGCAACTTCATCATTAATAGCCATGGGGATCATGATGGAACTTCTCCGGAAACATAGTCGGCCGCAGCCTGCAGCGCCGATTTAAGCGCAGCACCCGCTTCCTGGCCCGCCCTTTCAGCCGCAACATGGGCGGCCATGAACGTATCACCGGCACCCGTTACGCGTGTGACCAAAACTTTTGGCGGGCGGGCAGTGACAATGCGGTCGGCTGTTCCATCAGAGGCCGATTTCCCGCCATCGGTCACCAAAACCCGCCGCGCGCCACGCGCCAGCAATCCCTTTGCGCCGTCAGCCGAAGATTTGAACCGTGTGTGGCAAAGCAATCCAGCCTCCTCCAGGTTCAAATAGATTGTTGTGCCGGCATGGGCCAAAAGCGGTAGCAACCGTTCGGCTTTCCCCGGGCTGGCAGGGGCAACCCTCAGGTCAGCGGCGGCGAACAGGGGGCTTTTCGCGATGTCAGAAAGCAACGCCTCGGTCAGGTTGCCATCCAGGGCAATCAATCCATCAAACGGTTTTGAATGGCTGCCAAAGGTTCCATCTTTTAGCGGCATCAGTATTTTGTCCCCGGCGGCTTCCAATGAATGGGCGTCAGCGATCGCTGATATTAACCCGTTGGCACCTTCAACAGCCATATATCTGTCGGTTGGCAGATCACTGGACCGATAAACATAATCCGTAACGATGCCCATCCGGTTGCAGGCGCTGATCAATTCACCGCCTTCTTCATCACTTCCGATAGCCGTCAGAATTGCAGGCACCATATCAAAACGGCACAGGGTCATTGCGATATTAAGTGCCACACCACCGGGTAGGCGGGTAATGCGCCCCGGTACATCTGAACCGATCTTCATATGGCTCGATGAGCGGCCGATCACATCCCACAAAACAGAACCAATGCACAATATATTTGGTAGCGCCATTATTGCCCCCTGACAGACCGCCAAACTAGCCCCATGTGACACCGTTCGCAACGTCGATATTGATCTATGCTAATGCGGGGCATTGTAATCTTGGGGGCGGGTGTGCCACAGGAGTTCAATGGATTTACCCCGGGGACATCCCCGTTTTTCCGTTGGCTCAATGCTCAAACAACGTGTCGACTGCTAATATCCCCTTGCATTCCTGCCCTGTATCCACTAATCGCGCCTAATCTAAATCCACAGGCGGGGTTTGGGCTGATACGGGGAGAAATCCGTTGACGTCCGCCGGTTGGGCAA
>VAPM010015431.1_pt1 | contig 37998 bp, 37 predicted proteins | sample 3395091 | NCBI WGS metagenome assembly VAPM01 (sample SAMN08290445, study PRJNA428436) | hydrothermal vent metagenome | isolation source: Deep-sea hydrothermal vent chimney 3 | place: Pacific Ocean: Juan De Fuca Ridge
ACATCATTAATGAACGTTGCTCCGGCATTGACGGCAGCCCGCATCACCTCTGCCTTGCTCGTATCAATCGAGACCACAACCTCAGCTTCAGCAACAATCATTTCGATAATGGGTATTACCCTCTCCAGCTCTTCTTGAAGAGACACAGCAGCGGCACCTGGGCGGGTTGATTCACCACCCACATCAATAATAGCAGCGCCCTCTTCAACCATTTTCATGGCCTGACGTAACGCAAAATCTGGTTTTGTGAAACGGCCTCCGTCAAAAAACGAATCGGGCGTACAATTCAGAATGCCCATGACGACGGGCTTAGATACGTCGATAAGCGGGTTATTCATGCGAAAAAAAACGCGGGCTTTACCCGCGTTGTTTTGTAGCCCTAAGGCGTCTGGCCAGCAGGCCCTGATATTGGTTTTTCAGGTTTTTTATCCTTTTTTTCGGCGCTGTCAACTGTCGGTGATGTTCCAGCAGAGCTATCATCATCACTTGGGCTGTCCCAGTCTTTGGGTGGACGAACCTCTTTTCCGTTCATGATATCGTCAATTTGATCGGCATCAATCGTTTCATATTTCAAGAGTGTTTCAGCCATCGTATGGAGCTTATCTTTGTGCTCTTCAAGCAGTCGCGTGGCGCGGTCATAATTGCGTGAAACAATCGCCTTAACTTCTTCGTCAATAATATTGGCTGTTTCATCGGAAACCACCTTGTGCTGAGTAACAGAGCGACCTAAAAATACTTCACCTTCTTCTTCACCAAAGGTTTGAGGACCTAGACGTTCTGACAAACCCCATTTGGTCACCATATTGCGAGCAATTTCTGTTGTGCGCTGAATATCATTACTGGCCCCCGTGGTCACCGCTTCTGAACCAAATATGATTTCTTCTGCAATCCGCCCACCAAACATCGTCGAAAGCTGGCTTTCCAGGCGTTCTTTACTATAAGAATGGCGATCTTCTTCTGGTAAAAACATCGTCACACCGAGCGCCCGTCCACGCGGGATAATGGTAACTTTATGCACCGGGTCATGAGCCGGCACTAAACGACCGACAATGGCATGCCCCGCTTCATGGTAGGCTGTCAAACGTTTTTCTTCTTCGCTCATCACCATGGACTTGCGCTCCGCCCCCATCATGATTTTATCTTTTGCTTGTTCAAACTCATACATACCGACCGTGTGTTTATCAAAACGTGCCGCATAGAGAGCCGCTTCATTCACCAGGTTAGCCAGATCCGCACCGGAAAAACCGGGGGTGCCACGGGCAATCACACTGGCTTTCACATCATCACTCAGTGGCACTTTACGCATATGAACACGTAAAATTTGTTCGCGCCCACGCACATCAGGCAAGGGCACAACAACCTGTCTGTCAAACCGGCCAGGACGCAGCAATGCCGGATCCAAGACATCAGGGCGATTGGTCGCGGCAATCACAATCACACCTTCATTGCCTTCAAAACCATCCATTTCTACCAATAGCTGGTTCAAGGTTTGCTCACGTTCATCGTGTCCCCCGCCCAAACCAGCGCCACGATGACGACCAACGGCATCAATTTCATCAATAAAAATAATGCAAGGTGCATGTTTTTTAGCATTTTCAAACATATCGCGAACACGGGATGCACCCACTCCGACAAACATTTCAACAAAATCAGAACCTGATATAGTAAAAAAGGGCACTTTAGCCTCGCCTGCAATCGCCTTGGCCAAGAGTGTTTTACCGGTTCCGGGTGAACCCACCATCAACACACCGCTTGGGATCTTGCCACCGAGTTTTTGAAATTTGCTTGGGTCTCGTAAAAATTCGACGAGTTCGCCGACTTCTTCTTTGGCTTCTTCCACTCCCGCCACATCATTAAACGTAATCTTGACCTGATCTTCACCGAGCATGCGCGCCCGACTTTTACCAAAAGACATCGCTCCGCGACCCCCCATGCCGCCCCCTTGCATTTGACGCATGAAAAATATCCAGACCCCAATCAATAACAGCATAGGGAACCAGGAAATAAAAATTTGCAGCAATAAACCTTGCTGTTCCTGTGGACGAGCGCGGATAACCACGCCCGATGCAAGCAAATCACCCACCAACCCTGAATCTTCGGGGTTGTAAGTGACTAATTTATCATCTGTGTGAGTGTAGGCTCGAATAGTACGCCCTTCAATCATTACACTTTTAATCTGGCCTGCCTTTACATCTGCAAGAAATTGAGAATAGGGGTAGGGTTGATTCGTCGCCTGCTGCGGCCCTAAGTTATTAAATACGGACATTAAAACCACCGCAATAACAACCCATAATATTAATGTTTTTGCCATATCACTCACAATAAAACTGCCTCAATTGTCACCAATGAAATTTATTTCAAAACAAATTCGGTAAATCATTCAACACCCACCTGAATTACTCTGTTTTCCAGTAATCTATAGATTATCAAACATTAGCTCTTTTTATAAGCTCTTGCCAAGAGATAAACTTCCCTGCTTTTTGCACGCGATGCTTTTGGCTTCTTGATCACAACCTGACCAAATAAGGTTTTTACCTCCCGGCAATAGCGGTCAAACCCTTCTCCCTGAAACAGTTTTAGCAACATCGTACCACCCGGTTGTAATGCCTGGCGAGAAAAATCTAAAGCTAATTCAGCAAGGTACATAGCACCAGGCTGATCAATCGCCTTGATACCACTTATATTGGGGGCCATATCCGATAAAACAAGGTCTACCGCCTTCCCATTTAATGCTAAATGTAATTGATCTAAAACGACCTGCTCGCGAAAATCGCCCTGAAAAAAATGAACACCAGGAATTCCAACCATGGACAACAAATCTATCGCATAAATCTCACCCGTTTTTCCTGCCTTTTTTGCGGCGAGCTGCGACCACCCTCCTGGAGCGGCGCCTAAATCAACGATAATACGCCCGCCACCCAAAATAGTGTACTGGTCGTCAAGTTCTAATAACTTATAGACGGCACGAGAACGGTAGCCATCACGTTGCGCACGTTTAACATATTCATCATCCAGATGCCGTTGCATCCACTGACCCCTAGCGCCTTTTGCCACGAATAAACACCTAATTTTCGATTCTAAACTCTATCGTTAACCCTCTTTGGGTTTAAACACATTGCGAACAGCCAAACGGATCGTTTACACTCCGACTCTAAATTACTTTCGGACAAACAATATGCCTTTATCTAACCAACAAATTAAAGCGTTTCGCGCACGCGGCCATAAACTTAAACCCATTGTCACCATAGCCGGTGCTGGCTTAACTGAGGGTGTCAACAACGAACTCGAACTCTCTATTAACCACCATGAGTTAATGAAAATAAAAGTACTTGCCGAAGACCGTGAGACCCGCAGTAAACTGATCGATCTTATTTGTTCAAACCTGGGCGCTGAACTCATCCAGCGCATTGGCAACATGGCTCTAATCTACCGACTTAAAAAAGACTAACCTGGTTTTTTATGAATCCCAAACGCGACTAAGCTCAAACCTATCAAGCTGACAATTAAATACAAGCTCGATGAAATACGATGAAACAGTTTGAACTGTTGCTGTTGTTCACTGCCTTCCAACAAACCGGATGTTTTTAATTCGGCCATCAACGGTTGTAAATAAAAAAATGAGACCATAACAAATAAAATAGAAATTACAACCAGCCATGCTCGCCAGGATTTGACTACCGCCATTTTCGCCTGACTGCATTGAGACAAAAACAAAGCAAAACAACATATCAGGCTGACTATAAAAATAGCTTTGAACATTTGGCCTGCCAGCATGCCCGCCAATTGTCGATCATCCAGCATGTGAAAAAGACTAGGAACGGCAATAAAACCAATAGCCCAAACACCACCCACCCATAGCGTTAAAAATAGTCGCTCGCTAATAGCTAACATTTATTTTCCTTAGAAAGGGACTCGACATAAAGAATGAGAATAACATAACTTGTACATCTGACATCACAACTTCGGCTCCTCTTTAGAACGTTCTTCAATTAAGAAATACGCACTTTAACTCACTAGAGCTGCGTTTTTTCTCCAAGCTTCCGCGTCCTGATCAGGCATCTTACCTACATATCCCTGTAGGCAATCAGAACGTTCAAATAGAAACCCAATGTGGGCGCCACTTGCATACGTTATTGTGTCTTATTCCTAACTTAACTAGTAACGAACTGCAGCAACTTCATATTCAGTGGTTCCTGCTGGTGCTTTGACCTCAGCGATATCGCCTTGCTCTTTACCGATCAGCGCTCTTGCTATGGGCGAACTAATCGAAATACGGCCTTGGCTGATATCCGATTCAGCGTCCCCGACAATTTGATAATTCACCGTATCGCCTGTTTTTTCGTTAATAAGCTCTACCGTTGCACCAAAGACAATTCGACCATTTGCATTCAACTTTTTGATATCAATCACTCGTGCATTAGACAGAACGCCTTCTAACAGCCCTATTCTCGCTTCTGAAAACCCTTGCTGCTCTCTGGCGGCGTGATATTCTGCATTTTCTTTTAAATCACCATGTGCACGTGCTTCAGCTATCGCTTCAGTAATGCGCGGACGGTCAACGGTTTTCAACTGATGCAGTTCTTCTCTCAAGCGTTTCGCACCTTCAGCCGTGATCGGTATTTCGCTCATATCGCCAACTCCCTATGTAAATCTTGTAACCGGTAAACATCACCCAGTGAGTCTTGAGCCATGACTAAACACATTGCGCCGGCTCCAGACACCGTAGTGGTGTAAACAATTCTGCGCTGCAAAGCCATTCTGCGAATTTCACCCGAATCAGCAATGGCTTGCGCCCCATCTGTGGTATTGACAATAAATGTAATTTCATCATTTTTAATCAAGTCAATAATATGTGGCCGACCCTCGGTCACTTTGTTAATAGATTCGCAAGGGATGTCTGCCTTTTGCATCACTTTATAGGTTCCCTGTGTCGCAACCAGCTCAAAGCCCAGCTCCACCAGTTGACGACCTATGGCGACCACCGCATCCTTGTCGGCATTGCGCACACTAACAAAAGCCCGCCCCCCTTCAGGTAAAATCACACCCGCGCCTAACAGGGCTTTACCAAACGCATCTGGAAACGTTTTACCCACCCCCATCACCTCTCCGGTTGATTTCATTTCAGGGCCGAGAATGGGGTCAACATTAGGGAATTTTGAAAAGGGGAATACCGCTTCTTTCACGGAAAAATATTGGGGTACCACTTCATCAACAACACCTTGCTTGGCCAGCGATTCTCCTGCCATACATCGCGCTGCTATTTTTGCCAGCGGCAAACCACAGGCTTTTGAAACAAAGGGGGATGTACGAGAGGCTCGGGGATTCACTTCCAACACGAATATTTTATCTTTTTGTACGGCAAATTGCACGTTCATCAAACCAATAACCGATAAAGCCTTTGCCATTTTCGTTGTTTGCAAACGAATTTCTGCTTGAATTTCCTGATTCAAATCATAAGGGGGTAACGAGCAGGCAGAGTCACCTGAATGCACGCCAGCTTGCTCAATGTGCTGCATAATACCGCCGATTAAAACATCCGTCCCATCACTCACCGCATCCACATCAATTTCAATTGCATTATCAAGAAACCGATCTAACAAAACAGGTGAATCATTGGAAACCGAAACAGCTTCTTTCATATAACGACGCAATTCTTCTTCTTTATAAACAATCTCCATCGCCCGCCCACCTAAGACATAAGAAGGCCTGACAACTAAGGGGTAACCAATTTCAGTCGCCAGAGCCACAGCTTCTTCATCCGTTCTGGCGGTACGATTTGGCGGCTGCAACAAACCTAAATCATTAATTATTTTTTGAAATCGTTCTCTGTCTTCAGCCAAATCAATAGATTCTGGAGAAGTCCCGATAATAGGTGTGCCAGCTGCTGCCAATGCGCGAGCCAATTTCAGCGGAGTTTGTCCTCCATATTGAACAATCACACCGCTCGGCTGCTCAATGGCAACAATCTCTAATACATCTTCCAGTGTCAAGGGTTCAAAATAGAGTCGATCAGACGTATCAAAATCGGTTGAAACGGTTTCAGGATTACAATTAACCATGATGGTTTCATAGCCCATCTCACGCAGAGCCAAAGCCGCATGCACGCAACAGTAATCAAACTCTATACCTTGGCCAATACGATTGGGGCCGCCGCCTAAAATCATAATTTTTGATTTGTCAGTGGGGGCAGCCTCACACTCTTCTTCATAGGTCGAATAGAGATACGCCGTGGAGGTAGAAAATTCTGCTGCACAGGAGTCCACTCGCTTGTAGACTGGACGTATATTGTACTGATGGCGTCGCGCTCTGACCTGAGCTTCATCCACTGCCAAAAGTTTGGCAAGCCGACTGTCTGAAAACCCTTTTCGCTTAAGCGCATACAAAAATACCTTATCCAGATCGGGCAAAGCACTCATCTTTACTGTTTGTTCTGTTTTAATCAAATCTTCTATCTGCACCAGAAACCAACGGTCTATTTTACATAATTCGTGAATATGCTCCAGATCAAAACCGGCTCTAAAAGCATCGCCAACATAAAGCAGCCTGTCAGGCCCTGGAACCTGTAACTCGCGTGTTAGGCGTTCTTTTATATTTTCTTCGTTCAGATCTAACTTTTCGGAAAAACCATCTATCCCCGTTTCCATACTTCTCAAGGCTTTTTGAATGGACTCCTGAAAAGTACGACCCATCGCCATCGCTTCTCCAACCGATTTCATTTGAGTTGTTAAGCGCGAATCCGCTTGCGGAAATTTTTCAAAAGTAAAACGAGGTATTTTTGTAACGACATAGTCTATCGTTGGTTCAAAGGAAGCCGGCGTCGCCCCCCCGGTAATTTCATTGCTTAATTCATCTAACGTAAAACCAACGGCCAATTTTGCCGCAACTTTAGCAATAGGGAAACCGGTCGCTTTGGAAGCCAGAGCCGAGGAACGTGAGACCCTGGGGTTCATCTCTATGACGATCAAGCGACCGTCATCTGGATTTAATGCAAATTGGACATTAGACCCCCCGGTATCAACACCAATTTCGCGCAAAACGGCCAATGAAGCATCACGCATAATCTGATACTCTTTGTCGGTTAAGGTCAGTGCTGGCGCGATGGTGATCGAGTCCCCCGTGTGAACCCCCATGGGATCCAGGTTTTCAATAGAACAAATGATGATCACGTTGTCGGTATGATCACGTACCACTTCCATTTCGTACTCTTTCCACCCCAGAATAGACTCTTCGATTAACAATTCATTGGTCGGAGATAAATCCAAGCCACGCTCGCAGATTTCAACAAATTCTTCTTTGTTATACGCAATGCCTCCGCCGCTGCCTCCCAAGGTAAAGGAAGGACGAATAATGGTCGGAAAACCTACGGTGGCTTGAACTTGCAAGGCTTCTTCCAGACTGTGTGCGACCGCAGCCTGGGCACACTCCAGACCAATTTTGGCCATGGCAATACGGAAGCGATCACGATCTTCTGCTTTATCTATCGCCTCTTTGCTGGCACCGATCATTTCGACATTGAATTTTTCAAGAATGCCTTCTTTGTCCAAATCAAGCGCGCAATTGAGTGCAGTCTGCCCCCCCATCGTCGGCAAAAGGGCATCGGGACGTTCTTTTTCAATAATTTGCGCGACGGTTTGCCAGGTAATCGGTTCAATATAAACCGCATCGGCTGTATCGGGGTCGGTCATGATCGTGGCTGGATTGGAATTAACCAAAACCACACGATAGCCTTCTTCGCGCAGCGCTTTACACGCCTGGGCACCTGAATAATCAAATTCACAAGCTTGCCCAATAATGATAGGACCCGCACCGATGATTAAAATAGTTTGGATGTCAGTTCTTTTTGGCATATTACGATTAATAATTATAAAGTTTTATTTTTAACGTGCTGCTCAATCAATGCCATAAAATGATCAAACAATTTAACAATGTCATGAGGACCTGGACTGGCTTCAGGATGGCCTTGAAAACCAAACACAGGATAATCTGTGCGACGAATGCCTTGCAATGAACCATCAAACAAGGAGCGATGGGTCGCCTCCATATATTCAGGCAAGGTTTTTTCATCGACAGCAAAACCATGATTTTGACTGGTAATCATCACCTCTTTTGACTCCAAGTCTTGCACCGGATGATTGGCACCATGGTGACCAAATTTCATTTTGATGGTTTTGCTCCCACTGGCAAGCGCTAACAATTGATGCCCCAAACAAATACCAAATATCGGCACCCCTGTAAGAATGAGTTTTTTAATTGCGGCAATGGCATAATCACAAGGTTCCGGGTCACCCGGGCCGTTAGATAAAAATATGCCGTCAGGCTGGAGCGCTAAAACAGCGCTTGCGGGTGTCTGAGCAGGTACCACGGTCACGGTACAACCCCGGTCGACCAGCAAACGTAGAATATTGCGTTTCACACCAAAATCATAAGCAACAACATGGTTGCCTGTTGCATCATTCTCAGAGCGGGAAGAATAACCTTTACCTGGAGTCCAAATGCCTTCGCTCCAGTCATAAGATTGACTTACTGTCACCTCTTTGACTAGATCCACCCCCTGCAAACCCGAAAATGAACGGGCTTGCTGAACCGCCCAATCGACATCAATGACACCCGCTGAATTCGCAGTGACCAGACACCCGGCCTGAGCCCCTGACTCACGTAACAAACGCGTTAACTTTCGTGTGTCTATATTGCTAATAGCTATAACATTATTACGTAATAAATAATCACCCAGAGATTCACTACTGCGCCAATTACTGGCGATCATTGAATCATCACGAATAACCAAGCCACTGCAAAATACACGGGCGGATTCTTCATCTTCGGCATTAACACCCACGTTACCGATATGCGGAAAAGTAAGCGTTACAATTTGCCTTGCATAGGAGGGATCCGTTAAAATTTCCTGATAGCCTGTCATAGAGGTATTAAAAACAACCTCACCTACGGTATGTCCTACCGCACCAATAGCATCTCCATTAAAAATGGTGCCATCAGCCAAAGCTAATATGGCCTTAATCAAACCGGTTTTTTCCAACAAGATTATAGCCCCAGCACGTCCTGCATATCGAACAACCCTTTTTCTTTTTTATTTACCCACAATGCGGCTCGCAGTGCACCTTTAGCAAAGGTCATGCGACTGGATGCTTTATGTGTGATTTCGATTCGTTCACCTATATCAGCAAACATCACGGTATGTTCACCAACGATATCACCCGCACGAATGGTTTCAAATCCGATTTCCCCTCGATCTCTGGCACCCGCCTGCCCCTCTCGACCATATACGGCACAGGTCTTGAGATCACGCCCTAGCGCTTCTGCCACAACTTCACCCATACGCAGCGCAGTCCCTGAGGGCGCATCAATTTTGTGCCGATGATGCGCTTCAATGACCTCAATATCAACCTCATTGCCCATCACTTTTGCCGCTGTTTCTAGTAATTTAAAACATAGATTAACGCCAATACTCATGTTCGGTGCCATCACAATCGCAATATCGTCGGCTGCATTAACGACCTGACACCGTTGCTCATCTGTTAGCCCCGTAGTGCCAATAACGATGGCTTTTTTTAATTCACGACAAGCCAGAACATTTTGCACCGTTGTTGCGGGTGTTGTAAAGTCAATCAACACATCAAACTGATTTTCAGCCTGCTCTAGACTGTCTGTCACTACGAGAGACAAGGCTTCCCCACCGATCAACCGACCCGCATCGACGCCCAACAAGTCGGACCCCTTTCGTTCGAGCGCAAGACCCAGGCTGATTCCTTCAACGTACTGACTTGCTTCTATTATTGCGCGCCCCATTCTGCCCGCAGCGCCTGTGACTGCAATACGTGTCATATTTTTTCCTTAGGGACTGTAAATAAATAACTTGTGCATTTGGCATCACAACTTCGGCTCTTCTTTGAGCGTTCTGCGGTAAGCTTTCTTTGCATTGCACTAATACCTACATCCCTGTGGGCATCAATCAAAAAATACTCACTTTAGCCCATTCTAGAGCTACGTTCTTTCTCGGTACGTTGCTCCTGCATTACCTTTAGGCTCGGCTCCTTGAGTACGATTTTTCTGCATTCATGCTGTCGTCAATTCAGAACGTTCAAATAGAAATCAACATTTGTGCGCCATTTGCATAAGTTATTGTGCCTCACTCCTTAATGAGGGAACTTCATATCTTCAAAAAACTTTTTTACGCCATCAAACCAGGTACTGGATCGGGGACTGTGTTTCACGCCGCCTTCTTGCATGGACGATTCAAATTGAGCCAATAGCTCTTTTTGTTTACGATTCAAATTAACCGGGGTTTCAACAACAACACGACAGAGCAAATCTCCCGTTTCACCCCCATGAACAGATTTGATGCCCTTGCCACGCATACGAAAAACTTTTCCCGATTGAGTCTCTGCCGGAATTTTCAGCTTAACTCGGCCATCGAGTGTGGGGACGTCTAACTCCCCCCCTAAAACAGCAACAGAGAAAGTAATCGGCACTTCACAAAATAAGTTACTATCTTCTCGCGTGAAAATAGCATGTTGGCGAACCTTCACATGCACATAAAGATCACCGGCCCCCCCACCTGATTCGCCAGCTTCACCTTCTCCAGACAAGCGAATGCGGTCACCTGTATCAACACCCGCTGGAATTTTCACCGAAAGAGATTTGTGTTCTTGAACTCGCCCCTGACCGGAACAAGTACCGCAAGGATTGGAAATTATTTTCCCGGTACCGCGGCATCGTGGGCAAGCTTGTTGCAGTGAAAAAAAACCTTGCTGCATTCTCACCTGACCCTGCCCATTACAGGTACCACAGGTTGAGGGCTGAGACCCTTTTTGCGCACCGGAACCTTTACATGATTTACAGCTCACCATACTGGGCACACGCACTTTGACTGTCGTACCATGTACCGCTTCTTCCAGGTTCAAATTTAAGTTGTAACGAAGATCCGAGCCTCTGTGGCTTCGGTTACCGCCACCCCCTCTGGCTCCACCAAAAATATCGCCGAATACGTCACCAAAAATATCGCCAAAATTAGCATTGCCACTAAAACCTGCCCCGCCTGCTGAAGAATCAACACCCGCATGGCCAAACTGATCATAAGCCGTCCGTTTTTGTTTATCCGACAAGACCTCGTAAGCTTCTTTAACCTCTTTAAATTTTGCTTCCGCTTCCTTATTGTCAGGATTGCGATCGGGGTGATATTTCATTGCAGAACGACGATATGCTTTTTTTATATCACCTTCGGCCGCCCCTCGGGAAAGACCTAATATTTCGTAATAATCTCGTTGTGCCATCTATTAAACCAAACCCTGTTTTATACCTTTTACATCGCTTTTTTCACATGCAAAAGGGTGACAACTGCCTTTCAACACTTGCCACCCTTAGAGATACCCGTCAGGTATAATTTTGCACGATTTAACCAATAACTAAATTATTTCTTACCACTTTCTTCTTTCAATTCTTCGAACTCGGCATCAACAACATCATCATTTGATGAACGCGCATCGGAACCGGAACCTGCCGCATCCTCAGCTTGCCCAATATCCGGCTCTGAAGAAGCATTCGGCTCAGCTTGCGCTTGCTGCGCATAAGCACGTTCTGCAATTTTACCAGACAACTCACTTAAAGCCGCTATTTTTTCTTGAATAGCCTCAGCATCATCCGCTCGCAGCACTTCTTGCAAGGCACCAATTGCGGCATCAATACTCGATTTTTCATCTTCAGAAACCTGGATATTTGAATCCTTGAGCGATTTTTCTGTCGAATGAATCAAATTTTCCGCCTGATTTCTAGCGCCGACTAATTCGTGAAATTTTTTGTCTTCAGCTTGATGTGCTTCTGCATCTTTTACCATTTTTTCGATTTCGGCATCATCCAGACCACTCGACGCTTTAATCACAATAGATTGTTCTTTGCCTGTCGCTTTATCTTTGGCTGATACATTTAAAATACCATTAGCATCAATATCAAATGCAACTTCAACTTGTGGTACGCCTCGTGGTGCAGGCGGAATATCAGACAGGTCAAAACGTCCCAAAGATTTATTCGCTGATGCCATTTCCCGCTCACCTTGCATGACATGAACCGTCACCGCATTTTGGTTATCTTCAGCCGTGGAGAAGACTTGCGACGCTTTAGTTGGAATCGTTGTATTTTTTTCGATCAACTTGGTCATCACCCCACCGAGGGTTTCAATACCCAGAGACAAAGGCGTCACGTCCAGCAATAAGACATCTTTAACATCGCCGCCTAGTACCCCCCCTTGAATCGAGGCACCCACAGCAACGGCCTCATCGGGATTAACATCTTTACGCGGCTCTTTACCAAAAAAGGCTTCAACCGTCTCCTGTACCTTCGGCATCCGGGTCTGCCCCCCGACCAAAATGACATCGGTAATTTCTGAAGTGTTGAGCCCGGCATCATTCAATGCAACACGACAAGGTTCAATAGTACGCTCAACCAGTTCTTCCACTAAAGACTCAAGCTTTGCTCGAGTGAGCTTCATATTCAAATGTTTGGGACCCGAAGCATCTGCTGTAATATATGGTAAATTTATTTCCGTCTGTTGCGCGGTAGACAGTTCTATTTTTGCTTTTTCTGCCGCTTCTTTTAGACGTTGCAGGGCGAGAGGATCATTATGTACATCAACCCCGGTATCTTTTTTAAATTCAGCCGCAAGGTATTCTATCAATCGTAAATCGAAATCTTCCCCACCCAAGAAAGTATCACCATTGGTGGATAACACTTCAAATTGATGTTCACCATCGACTTCGGCAATCTCAATAATTGAGATATCAAATGTACCGCCCCCCAAGTCATACACGGCTATTTTTGAATCCCCTCGTTTTTTATCCATACCATAAGCCAGCGCTGCTGCAGTGGGCTCATTGATAATTCGCTTGACGTCCAGCCCCGCTATTTTGCCCGCGTCTTTGGTGGCTTGACGCTGGGAATCATTAAAATAAGCAGGAACCGTAATCACCGCTTCGGTAACCGCTTCGCCTAAATAATCTTCAGCCGTTTTTTTCATTTTCATTAAAATACGAGCGGCTATTTCAGGGGGCGCCATTTTTTTGTTTTGCGCCTCAACCCAGGCGTCACCATTATCCGCACCGATAATTTTATAGGGAACCATTTTTATATCGCGCTGCACCACATCATCTGAAAAACGACGTCCAATAAGTCGCTTGATGGCAAACAAGGTATTCGTCGGATTGGTTACCGCTTGACGTTTTGCAGCTTGCCCAACCAAAACCTCACCGTCATCAGCAAAAGCAACGATTGAAGGCGTGGTTCGATCTCCTTCAGCATTTTCAATAACGCGAGGTTTGCCCCCCTCTAAAACAGCCACACATGAGTTGGTGGTTCCCAGGTCTATTCCAATAATCTTGCCCATCGTTTACTTTCTCCGTATCAACTTTTGAATCTAACAATCTATGCTTATTCACTAACATGGGGATGACCGTTTGTTAATTCAAGCCATTTCATCCAATTTTGTATTTTCCGTATCACCGCCATTCACCGCTTTTGAAACCACGACCATAGCAGGGCGAATTAAGCGCTCGTTCAATAAGTACCCTTTTTGGAATACTGTGATTACGGTATTGGGTTCTATTTCGTCCATTTCCTGAACGGACATGGCCTGATGCAACTCGGGATTAAATTTTTCACTAACGGGATTAATTTCTGTAATCCCATGTTTTTGCATAACATTCGACAACATCGTCAATGTTAAATTAATGCCCTCAGCGAGTTTTTCTATATTGATGTCATCGCCGGTGTTTGATATTGCACCCATTTCCAGACTATCTTTCACTGGAAGCAGCTCATTAGCTATTTTCTCTAATGCATACTTATGAGCATTGCCAAGATCACGCTCGGTACGTCGACGTAAATTTTCCATCTCCGCATGCACACGCAACAACTGTTCTTTAGCCTCATCAGCTCGCTTTTCTGCAGAGGCTAATGCGGCAATCATTCCTTCATAACTCAAATTCGATTGATCTATCAGTTCAGCTTCCAGAGGTTCACCCTCTGCTTGTGGCAACACGTTATCATCGGGTGCTTCAGAATGATCAACCGGCGTGGCTTCAACAATTCGCTCTTCACGGGTTCCCGCCCCGTCATCTGCTACATTTTCTTTTGCACTCATCGCCTTTCCTCGTCCTAAATGTATATGTAATAAGCAACCTGCCAAAAATATGGGGGTTAATCTCGCTGATTCAATACTGTTCCCAACATTTTTGCAGTTAAATCAACAAGCGGAATAACGCGCTCATAATTCATGCGAGTCGGACCAATCACGCCTAACACACCCAAAATTTGTCCATCAACCTCATAGGGTGCCGTCACGACACTACAATCGCCCAAGACCTGGTAACCGGACTCCTCGCCAATGTATATTTGCATGCTTTGCGCACTGTAACACTCATCTAACAGATGCAAAATATCTCTTTTTTCATTAAAAGCATCAAAGAGTTGCTTCAATTTGTCAATATCAGCCAAATCAGAAAAGTGCATCAAATTTGTTTGCCCGGTCAAAACATAGTCTGCCGGGTCACTTTCATTCTGATCAAACACACGATCAGCCATATCAATTGCGGTTTGCATCGCTAAATTTACACTATTTTTTACTGACACCATGTCTTGCAACACGGAACGGCGAACCTGACGAATATCTGAGCCAGCAAATAGGGTATTTAAATAATTTGCAGCTTGTTGTAACTCTGCTTCCGTGTAATTTTTTGACGTATGAATAACACGATTTTGAACTTCATGATCATTAACAACCAATATGGCCAGTACACGCCCCTCAGACAAGGGCAAAAATTCCAAACGGCGAAGTGAACTATAATCACGACGGGGAACCAAAACGACCCCAGCCATGCTGGTCATCCCTGATAAAACACTACTCACAGAACTCATCAACCGATCAACCGACTCTGTCACATTGAGCTCTGCACGCAATTGTGCCAAATCTCCTTCAGAAGGGGCCTTTACCGTAATCAAACTATCAACAAATATGCGATAACCCTTGTTCGTAGGAATACGACCTGCTGAAGTATGAGGAGAACTGACAAGACCCAGCTTTTCAAGATCTATCATTACATTGCGAATGGTCGCCGGACTGAGATCCAGGCCTGAATCCTTCGCTAATGCCTTTGAGCCAACGGGCATCCCTTCTCGTACGTAATTTTCAATGAGCGACTTCAATAATCGGCGCGCTCGTTCGTTCAGCTCTATTCCATTGTCAGCCTGTGTTTGATTTCGTTTTTTCACATCATACGTCAGTTCATTATTACAGACCAAACCATTCAAAAAGTCATAAGTAAAACGAGTAACCCCGAATTTTAGCACTCTTTTTTACTGAGTGCTAAAGCAATTATGAATAAAACCTGACGAACCTGTAAAAACAAGCTGCCCCAAAAGCGGCGCTTCGTTCTATAATCCATTATCAGCAATTTGAATATCCACAATAAAATTCTGGCAATGGAAGTCAAACATGAACAAAACAATAAGCACCGTTGGCGTCATTGGCAAAACGAATGATCTCATTATCAACAACACCTTGCCTCGCCTGGTTGACTATCTTGCTGACAAAAAAATCAAAATCATTGCCAGCGAAGCAACCGCCCTGCTATTAGCCCGGCCTGACGTGACACCCGGAGACTTCAGCGAGATTGGCAACCACTGTGACATTGCGATCGTCGTCGGTGGCGATGGTAGTTTTTTAACTGCAGCGCGTAACCTCGTTGACTACGACATTCCTCTTGTCGGAGTCAACGAAGGCAGACTGGGGTTTCTCGTTGACATTTCACCCAACAATTTGCCTGAACGTCTCGATGAAATTTTCAATGGTAACTTTAAAATTGAAGAACGCAGCCTGCTACATGCTGAGTTGCTACGCGATGGCGAACGCATCAGCGAAAGTAACGCGTTCAACGATGTCATTTTGCATAAGTGGAATACCGTTAGAATGATCGAATTTGATACCTACATCAACGATCAATTCGTCAATAGCCAGCGCTCCGATGGCCTTATTATTTCGACACCCACCGGCTCAACAGCCTATGCGTTATCCGGTGGTGGCCCCTTGATTCACCCCTCAATGGACGCAATACTGCTCGTTCCTATTTGCCCTCATACGTTAAGCAATCGCCCGATTGTTGTCAATGGGGACAGCACGATTGTGCTCGATATTCGAGAGTGTTTTTATGATCACGCACAAATGGCCTGCGATGGACAAGTCAGCATTGCACTACATGACCACGACAAAATAGTGATTAGCAAAAAAAACAAGGCGCTACGCTTAATCCATCCGGCAGATCATAACCATTTTGAAATCCTGCGCGCCAAATTAGGCTGGGGGTAAGCGGATGTTAACGCATCTCCACATTAAAAACTTTGCCATCATCGAGAACCTGGAACTAGAACTTAAGTCAGGCTTTACTGTGTTCAGTGGCGAAACAGGCGCAGGAAAATCCATCGTCATTGATGCCATCGGCTTGGCACTGGGAGATCGCGCCGACGCTCACTCTATAGGAATATACGGGGCACGAGCAGAAATCATTCTAAACTTCGATATCAAGAAACAAAAAATGACAAAACAGTGGCTGATTGAGCATGACCTGGACTACGATCACGACTGTATCCTCCGCCGCACCATCAGCAAAGAAGGTCGCTCACGCGCCTACATTAACGGCAGTACGGTACCCGTACAGGAATTACGTCACTTGGGTCGCCACTTGATACAAATCCATGGTCAGCACGAACATCAATCCCTCGCCCAGACAGATACACAAAGAACCCTACTCGATATACGAGCAATGAACAGCAAAACTGTCGGCGAAGTCGCACAAGCTTATCAGTCTTGGAAAACATTCACGGATGAGCTGCAACAACTTCAACGGGAACAAGAATCCCGCGCAGGGCGTATTGAGCTGCTTACCTACCAAACCGAAGAACTAGAATTACTTGATGTACAAGCAAACGAAGTTGAAAGCCTGGAACAAAACATGCAGCGCGCCGCAAACCTCGAACAGTTGGCAACCGCAAGCCATACCGCACTAGAACTTATTAACGGAGAAGCCAGCGAACACGCGGTTATAACGCAACTGACTGCGCAACTCAATGAACTACAACACCTGAAAACCATCGACTCTTCATTGAACCCGGTCTGTGATTTGCTTGACAGCGCCTGCATTCAGTTAAACGAAGCCGCCTCTGAATTAAGACGCTACAGCGAGACTCTCGAACATAACCCAGAACAAAAATTATTGACAGAACAGCGCCTGGATAGCCTTTACACTCTAGCTCGCAAACACGGACTGTCGGCCTATCAACTACACACACAGCTTGCTTCGTTGAACGCCGAACTAAAAACGCTACAAACCATTGAAAGCAAAACCGCCAACGCAGAAATTGAACTCAAAAACCTGGAAAAAATTTACTTTACCCAAGCCGAAAAATTAACGACCGCACGCAAAAAAGGCGCAAAGCAACTCGCACAGCAAATTGCCGAGGTTTTACAGCAGCTCGGCATGCCTCACGCTAGATTTGAAATCGCCTTATTAGCTCGTAAACAGGGAGGCCCTCACCCCCAAGGACAAGAACAAATTGAATTCCGCGTCAGCGCCAACCCAGGACAAGCCCCCGCAGCACTGGCTCAAGTGGCCTCTGGTGGCGAACTTGCACGCATTAGCCTAGCTATTCAGGTTGTCGCAGCACGCGAAGGCAATACCCCAACCTTCATATTTGACGAAGTCGATGCCGGCGTAGGCGGTGCTGTTGCCGAATCAATTGGCTTACACCTGCACCAACTAGGCAACACGCATCAGGTTTTCTGCGTCACCCATTTACCACAAGTGGCTTCCCAGGGACACAGTCACTTTTTAATCGAAAAGCTTTGGCACGAAAAAGAGACACAAACTCATATTATAGAGCTGAATAGAACCGAACGTAACGAAGAAATTGCACGCATGCTAGGCGGGAAAAAAATTACACAACAGACACGGGCACATGCCAAAGAAATGTTAGAAAAAAGGTAACTATTCAAGTAACTACTCAGCATATTCATCTTTTGCCCCTGAAATTCGTCTGCTCAAGGCAATGGCGTGAGTTTACATGGGTAAATGATCGTTTTTTCTTGGTGACTGCCCCTTGAGGGCAAATGCAGAAATGATCAATCTCAAGGGTGAGCTAAATACGCCCATAGCGTTATGAAAAAATTAATTCTGGCAAGCAGCACAAATACCATAGATACACAAACTGTGATCGGTCATCTTATACCCCGCTTGAGCAGCCATTTCACGCTGACGTTCTTCAATGACATCATCCACAAACTCATCTACTTTGCCACATTTAACACAAAGTAAATGATCATGATGCGCACCTTGATTCAGCTCAAACAAAGAGTGCCCACCTTCAAAATGATGGCGCGTAACCAAGCCCGCAGCTTCAAATTGAGTTAAGACTCGATACACCGTCGCTAAACCAATTTCTTCGTCCAGCTCCAGCAAATATTTATAAACATCTTCCGCGCTGACATGACGTAATTTATTACTCTCAAGAACCTCTAGAATCTTGATTCTTGGGGCGGTGACCTTTAGCCCCGCTGTTTTCAAGTCTAAACTTTCCACGTTGGTTTACCCCTTTTTCTGCGCGTTTGGCACATTTATTTACCCCCCATAACAGCGCCAGCTTCTTGCCTACCCCTGCAAGTGATCGTATTGATGCAACACAAGAGATTCGTTTCGCAGAGCGAAGACAACGTGACAGAATCTTTATTGTGCGCTCCGAAACATGTCATATCGCCATACGGATCACGAGCTTGTGCTGAGTAGCTTGAGCACTCGCAGGATTCAGGCCTAATTTGCTCTAAAATCCTTATGGCGATTTATTGACTGACAATGTAAACTACGGCACTTCATTCACCACGTATATCACGAAAACTTGACTAAATTACTAAAGTTATTATATATGAGAAAGCTTCTCATTACATCTACTATCATTGCAAACCTTTTCGTAACCGGGTGCAGCATACATCGTATTGATATTCAACAAGGCACTGTTTTTACGGCTGAAGATGTCGCACAACTCAAACTCGGCATCACACAAACAGAGGTCTACAAAATATTGGGCACGCCCCCCATCACCGACCCATTCCACAAAAACCGATGGGACTATGTTTACACCATGGTCAAACCTAATGAAGCGCCGGAGGAAAAGCAAATTACGGTATTTTTTGAAGACGGAAATTTAATTCGGGTATTAACAGATATTGCACCGACAACTGACATAACGGAAACACCTCCCATTCCTTAACAACTTACAGGAATGAGAATAAAATAACTTGTGCATCTGACACCATGACTTCGGCTCCTCTTTAGAACGTGTTTCAATCAAAAAACACGCACTTTAGCCTCACCAGAGCTGCGTTTTATCTCAAAGCTTCTTCGTCCTCTGCTCACGCATCTTACCTACATCCCTGTAGGCAATCAGAACGTTCAAATAGAAACCCAGTTTGGGTTCTCCACTTGCATACGTTATTGTGTCTCATTCCTAAGGGACAGACTCTTCTTTACTTGCTTTTGCCTTAGCCTCGGCAGCTCGGCGACGACGCACCTCTTTAGGGTCCGCAATCAAGGCACGATAAATTTCAACCCGATCCCCAGGGCGCAACTCACGATCTAATTTAACCAGCTTACCAAAAACACCCACCTTGTTTTTTGCTAAATCAATGCCTGAAAACTGATCCAATACCCCAGACAAGTTAATGGCATCATGAAGCGTCATCCCTTTTTCAATATCAACAGGGATGATGGTTTGATGGCCCGGTTGCGAATAAGCCACTTCAACCTTAATTTGGTCACCGTTTTCCATAAATTTGATGCGCTCGCTGATTAAATGCATCAACCATATCATTTGCGATTTTGCTGAATATTGGACCTATCGTCAGCCCCAACAAACGGCTTGAAAATTCGAATTGGAGATCAAACGAAATGCGACAACCCTCGTCACCCAACTGATCAAAACGCCAGAAACCTTGCAAATGTTTAAAAGGGCCTTCTTTCAAGCGCATTTCAATCATTTTATTTTTTTGAATCCGGTTACAAGTCGAAAATGATTTTTTTAATGCGCCTTTATTGATTTCAATCGAGGCATGCACCTCATCAGCGTCTCTTTCTATTTCGTTAGATTTGCTACACCATGGTAAAAATTCAGGATAGGCAATAATATTATCTACCAATGAAAACATCTCACTCGCCGAATACGGCACCAGTGCAGAACGGCTAATCGTCTGCATAAACCACCTCACACTCAGTTTAAATTCAGTATTGAGATTCTTTTTCGAACTCTCCCGAGCGTAATTTTAGCATATAGAGACGCAGGGATTCACGCACTTTTCCATGAAGAAAATACAAACCAATCAAATTAGGAAATGCCATGGATAAAATCAATAAATCACTGAAATCCAATATATTAGTTGCGCTGGTAATCGCCCCCAAAAAAACAAAAACTAAAAATAAAAGACGATACACCAGCGCTGACCCGTCACCAAATAGATAAGACCAACAGCGCTCACCGTAATAAGACCAGGCAATCATCGTACTATAGGCAAACAATACTACGGAAATACTCAAAAAAACCGGAAACCAGGAAATGACGGTAGAAAAGGCAACCCCAGTTAAGGCCGCCCCTTCTTTATTGGCCACTAAATCTGCCGTTTCGGGGCTATTATAAACTCCGGTGATCACAATCACTAAAGCGGTCATAGTACAAACAACAATCGTGTCGATAAAGGGTTCTAACAGCGCCACAATGCCTTCGCGTACCGGATATTTGGTTTTAGCCGTTGAATGCGCAATCGCCGCCGAGCCGATGCCGGCCTCATTAGAGAACGCCGCACGCTGGAAGCCCACCACCAACACACCAATCAATCCACCCAACCCCGCTTCGGGTGAAAAAGCACCCATTATTATTGCGCCAAATGCCCCTGGCACCGCACTAATGTGCGTCAAAATAATCCATAAACAAGCCAACACGTACAAACCACACATTGTTGGCACAATCGACTGTGTCACCTGGGCAATGCGTTTTATCCCGCCAATAATGACCGTGCCCACCAAGACAACCATGATCAGTCCATAAACCCATGAATAATCCGCCATCTCCGGAAAAGCTTGTTTGATCGAGCCGAAAGACTGGCTCACCTGAAATGCGTTACCCCCCCCAAAGGAACCGCCAATACATAAAATACAAAACAGAACAGCCAATACTTTGCCCGTACGTCCCCATCCCTTTTCAGCCAAACCCTGACTGAGATAGGCCATCGGCCCACCCATAACCCGCCCATCTGGACGAATCGTTCTATACATTTGAGCCAGCGTACATTCTGTGAATTTCGCTGTCATACCTAAAAAGCCCGCAACAATCATCCAAAATGTCGCACCCGGCCCGCCGATGCTAATGGCAATCGCCACACCTGCAATATTGCCCAAGCCCACCGTCGCCGATAATGCGGTTGTTAACGCCTGAAAATGACTGGTCTCACCCACATCATTGGGGTCATGATACTTGCCGCGCACACACGCGAAAGCGTGACGGAAAGCTCGGACATTGATAAACCCCATTCTTAATGTAAAAAAAAGTGAGCCTACAACCAACCAGGCAACAGCCAGCGGTAGCGTATAATCTTCCATAAAAAACAGTACATCGACGAAGGTTACCGCATATAAATAGCCAACCAACACGCCAAACTGCGCATCCACTGCAGCATCAAAGCCCATAGCAACCTCTTCCTCGGCAAAGGCAAATGGAGAAACGCTCAACATAACTGCTGTTGCGATAAACAGAAAAAAAGCGGATATACGCATCCGTGGCATAGACATAGTAACTCCCTGACTAAATTGGTTTTCGATTCTAACCGCTTCAGTTACATAATGCACCTGCTCTCAATTTTTCAAAACATCCCATTTAAATTTAGCTATAATCCCGCCATGGGACAGAAAAAGAAAAAATCACCACCGAGTAATACCATTTCGCGCAATAAAAAAGCGCGCTACGACTACACTATAGAAACCCACTATGAAGCGGGGTTGGTTCTGGAAGGATGGGAAGTCAAAAGCCTGCGAGCCGGACGCGTCCAAATCAATGACAGTTATGTGTTCATCAGAAACGGCGAAGCGTTTTTAATTGGCGCCCATATCAGCCCACTGCTGTCAGCGTCCACCCACATCAGCCCCAGTCAAACACGCTCCCGCAAGTTATTACTCCATCGCCAAGAACTCAATCAGCTCGTCGGTGCCGTCGAACGCAAAGGTTATACCGTAGTACCATTGGCTCTGTACTGGAAAAATGGCCGTGCCAAATTAGACATCGCCCTCGCCAAAGGGAAAGAAAAACACGATAAACGAGCCGCAGAAAAAGACAAAGACTGGCAACGGGAAAAACAGCGTATTCTCCGTGGTAAGCATTAACCAAAATGAAAGTGCAAGCAAAAAATCAATTACATGCACTGCAAGTAACGATTCACACGCCTTTGCAAGTCATTGATGATGCAAAGCTGTTAATCGAACATTTAGAAAGCCAAATTGGCGCATTAGAAGGCTGTGCGTTAAAAATCAGCCAGACAAAGAGGTAATTAACGTACTGAAATTAATGAAAAAATAGCTATCCAGCTGATTGGTGAACTGCTCGTATTACCAAATGACATGGTTCAGGCATTAGTTATTTAAAAAATGGCGTTGAGTGTGAAAGACACTTGTCGCCAACTTTTGTCCTCCTGTTGATATCATTCTTTTGAGTAAAAAATCAAAAAGAATGGAATTATATTGTCTAATTTGAGATAACAATTTTGCTTGCCCCGGTAACAATAAATTATAGGCTACCATCGCGTCCAGAGAAAATAAGGGCATCACACCGGGCAGAGGATAGTCACTGGCATAGAGCAACCGATCATGCCACTGTGGATTTTTGAGTATCGTTTCCATCGTTTCACGGGAACGGTTGATTTGAGTTAATGCCGAGATGTCCCCAAACAACGTATTTTGATAGGGCACTTCATTCATCATCCTGCTGAATAACGTTATATTGGCGACTGCTGTTGCACTTTTACCCGCATCCAGATCCAAACTGGAACCCAGACTGGCGCAGTGCGCAACAATAACTTTCACACCCCGCTCAAGAGGACGACGTAATAATAAAGGGTTGCCCAAAGCCTGGAGGTCAGCAGCATCAACAGCATGCTCAGAACCGGCATGTGATAACAAAGGAATTTGGTGTTTAATTAAGGCATCGTAAAAGGCATCACATGCAGGAGAAGACGGGTCGATGCGCATAGCTTGAGGTAACCATTTTATTGCCCGAGCACCCTGCTCTACTGCCTTGTCTAAGGCTTCAATAGCATCCGTTCGTAAAGGGTGAATGGATGCGATCCATTCAAACTGCCTGGTATTTTGACGCGCTATTTTTTCAGCGTAATCATTGGGCGTATAAAACGTGCTCAGCTCAGTTTGGCGCCCCCCCTGTTCATCATAATGATAGTCGAAAGCAAGTAACATGGCTTTATAACCCACTGGAAAATCATCGAGTAAAGCTGCCACCCTTCTGACATAAGCCGCGTCAATATTATTGTTACGACGTACACAGGCTGCATTTAAATAAAACTGAAATTGAACATACTGTAACGGATGATAAATCGATTGCATTTTTGGGTTCAACCAAATACCACTGTCATTATCACCCACACCAATCAAATGGCAATGACAGTCCCAAACCTGAGTCGCATCAATCCCCTCCCAAGCCTGTTGTACCCAGTCATGTTGCTTTAAGGCATCAGGCAAAGCCTCAGTACGACAGGGATTAAAAACACCCTCGTCAGGCCAGACCCTATACCCTGCCATCCCCAGCAAGCTGACTGCACCCACGCTCAAAAAATGTCGTCGCTTCATGGTTATATACTCTTTGCCCATGGCGTAATGAATACCACCTGGCTTTGATAGACATAAGACGCACACTTGACTGGTTTTTAATTTTTACCTCAGCCCTGAGATGAGGCTGATTTCGTTTTGCGCTGACCTTGTTGAAATTCAATCAATTTCACATATTTCAGAAAACTGTTATAACAACCAATCAAAATATGCACTAAACCTGGCAAGCCATCTCTAAAACCTTGTCGCAAGAAATAAAACTTAATGAAGCGAATAAATGGGCTTAAAACGAGGCGAGCAAGAGCCACCTTGACACCACGTTGTAGCATGATTTCGGCTTGCAAACTGGTATAACGGTTTTGTTTTTCTAGATATTGCTCCAAGCTTTCCTGTGATTCATGCTGTAAATCACCTGCTAGTCGACCTGTTTCTTTGTTGTTTTGTCGGCCGCTTGCTTTCAATACAACATGTTCATGTACTGTATCTTGTGTCCAAAAGGCATACGCTCGGTGAAACAAACGCAGATTATAATCAGGATAGCCTTCACCAAAACGAAGCCAACGACCCATAAAGCGATTGCAACGTGGCATTTCGTAGGCATCATACCGAGGCGCTTGCAATGTTTCTAAAATGCTTTTTTTCAGTCGTTCGCTAATGCGCTCATCAGCATCCACACACAGCAGCCAATCATGCTGCGCCTGCTCAACGGCAAATTGTTTTTGAGCACCATAACCTAACCAGTCCTGATGTAGAAATTTCGCGCCGTATTCTCGCGCCAAAACTTCCGTATTATCGCTGCTACCCGAGTCGACCACCACAATTTCATCTGCAAAACCAACACTTTGCAGGCAGAGTTCAAGCTGGGTCGCTGCATTATATGTAATAATAATGACAGATAGGGGTCTATTCACTGAGCTATGTCCGAGCCATTATTTTAAAACAGGTAGGGGATAAACATTTTTGTTTTTTTGCGGTATGACGTATAACTGGCACCAAAAAACTGGATGTTTTCACGTTCTTCACATTTTGCCGTCAAGAACAAAAAGAGCGTTGCAAAAACAACCATTGCTGCGCCAAGAATCGAGTAATGTTTAAGATAGGCCCCCCATGCTAACAACAAAAGGGCACTATACATCGGGTGTCGAATGTATTTGTAAATGCCGTTTGTTACTAAACGCGTGGTATTTTCAAATTCAAAGTTTTCGACACAATCGACTCTGTATTTCAACAACCCACCTAGTTTTCGTAATAAATGAAACCCTTGAATAGCGAACAGGATAGACAACAGGAGTAATACCCAGGAAAACAACTGTTGTATAGAAAATGGATCTTTCACCCAATAAGAGAGATTGATCAGCACCAGTACCAAGATCGATTCAAAGGCAAAAAAACGGTAGAAACCATGGCTCTTTGTATTTAACAATGCCCGCCTGGATACAGCAATAAAAAAGACAGAGCCTATAATAAAAAAGATCACTTGATTAAAAGTAGAGAGTTCTATATCCACAATTATTTTCCTGGTGCGTCATGAAAAAGCACGGGTTATCTTTTCATGAAAATTTTGCCACTGACCCGAAATCAGCACCATATTTTTAATATTATGATTATGAAAATGGCTATTATACAGGAGTCAGTTAGATGTCAATACCAAATGCATTGCTTTAGATCCTAGAATGAAACCTGTCATATACCCATGGCGTTATGAATCCAGCAAAATCGTTGTCCCATTCCTCAGTACAGCGCTACTTTTTGGTAATAACTGTTCGCGATGTAATATTGTCTTAGGTTTTATCATATCGATAAAATTTTGTAAGGCTGGATTGGAATCAGGTTGGCTAATCGCATGAGTAAAAATAAAATTTTGTGTGTGTATTTGTTTTTGTACAAAACCTAACCATAGCGGCTTACCGCCAGGTTGCAGCGTCCTGTTTGTTGACCAAAGTCTCAGTACATATTTTTCATTTTCTGCGAGCTTATAAAATATAAGTGCTTCATGGCGTCCATTATGTACCATCGGCAGCACAGGCAATACCTCAAAATCAGGCTCCGGGGTTAACCACATCAATGCCGTTTGAGTCGATAATTTCGCTGCGGGAGACCACCCCAACTTTGTTAGTTTTTCGCCTATATTGGTGAGCTGTCCCGCCCATTGAATGGTCATATATTCTGAGTTTTTTCCCTGAATATCAATACGGTAGGCGGATAAGCTCTGCCAACCGGTAGAGCGCCAGGTGTTCTCTGTCATTGTTATCTTGCTTGGTTTTGGAGTGTAGAGTGCTAACAACGAAGAATGCTGCCTGGGCATTTCCCATAACGCCATAAAGCCTAATACTATAAGACAAACGCAACCCAGATAACGCAGAGATTGAGTACGTTTTTGTTGCTGATAGACCATAGCCAGTAGAGCCACTCCAGCAATGCTTATAGCCAGGGCAGCAATAACATCAGACAACCATTGAGCACCAATATACAGTCGTGACAACGCAATACTCGTTATCGTTAACGCAACAAAAGCATAAGGGATCCAGCGACGATGATATGGTAATTCTTGAGCAAGTAAAACGGCAAGAAAACCGTAAATTACAATATAAAAGTTGTTCTGGCTGGAGACAGCAATAAACTCAGCATGGGGATAAAAACGAGCAGGGTAAATCCAAATAGTTGCATGCTTAATAATGAGATCCACGGCAAAGGAAAAAAATAATGCAGCAACCCAGCAGCCTATCGCCAATTTGTTTTTTTTGAACAGCACAAATAGAAAAACACTGATGCTGCAAGCCATTAAGAATGCGGTTGAACCCAGCAACGAAACACTAACAAAAAAATCATCTCCCACTGGCGTGCGAATAATTTGCATCAACTGATAGAAGATACCATCAACATTATAATTTATCTCTGAACTCGTACCATGAAGCAAAGCAACAACAAACAACCAAACACTGAGCGTACTGAACAAGATGACGGCGAACCCGCTGAGCGTCGGTGTTTCTGGCTGCTGCGGATCCAAAAAAATTTTGCTTGTATAAGCTAAAACTGGATGGTGATGACGCCATTGAAGGCCAGGTTTAATCAACATAGACAGGCGAGGCTGTATCCAAAGTACGCTGTGGCGAATAAGCCAAAAAATTAGCCATAGGCCAATAATAAGCAGCAAAACAAGGATACCCAGACGAGTCGCAACTTGAGCGGCAAGACTCAGCGAGGCACCGACAGCCACACCCGGTAAGATATAAGCCGGTGCCCAGGCAATAGCAGATAGAACATTAACCCAGGCAAAGTGTCTCGGCGACATCCCCATAATGCCGGCAACAGTGGGAATAACCGCTCTGATGGGCCCCACAAATCGTCCTAAAACGATGCTTTTACCCCCATGCTTAAGAAAAAAACGTTCCCCTTTCAACAAAATATTGGGATGTGAACGAAACGGCCAGGCTTTGTGAATACGCTCTTTAAAATGGTAACCGATCCAGAAGCTGATACTATCTCCTGCAACAGCACCCGCAATAGCACAGGCCAGCGTAATCCACAAATCAAGTGCGCCAAGCGCAATCAATGTTCCAGCACCTAACATCAATAGCGCTCCCGGAACCAGAACGCCAACAATAAGCAACGATTCACATAAAGCAACAAGAAAAATAATAAAGCCAGCCCAGTCAGGATTGAGCGTAAGCCACTCAAGGATGGGGTCGAGCCAATCGGGTGTCATAAAATTGTGGTGGCCTGCAGTAAATGATTGCTGTTAAACATAGATCGTGGCTGAATTATAACGGTAACTGCAATGACTGTGTGATAGGGATTGATTACTTACAACCTCCAACCCCAGTGGCGAAGAAATTTTTCAAAGTTCCACAGGTTGGAATCCTCTCTGGCCCAGGGTTTTAAACTGGTATAAAAAACCGTACCTGTTTGTTCCTTTGGCCCATATTCTTTGTCTACACCAACATGCCAGTCTAATGCCCACCAACTCATGAGGAAAAACTCCCAAGGCTTAAATGCCTCTTTAACATAACCTTTATGAAATCCTGACTCATGATAAAAAGAGATACTTGTTCCATCTTCCAGAGGGAGTTGTTTGAGCATGTTTATGGGCTTAAAGTTAATTGTTTGTACGTGATATACATCCTTAAGTGAATTAACGTGCTCTATGGAAATATTTATAACACGATGCGTATCGGGACGCAGATAAATAACGGGCCTGGCATCATGAAATTCCGTCACAGGAAAATGTAAAATGCCAGGAAGAACTTCACCAAAAACGGACTGCTCATGAGTCCAGTTATCGGGCCAAGCGGATTTAGGCAAATAATTTGTTGCTGTTATAGCGAAGTAGCAGCCACAAGTATGCACCGTTGTAATTAAAACAGGCTGTGATAACGCATTTAAAGTCACAATAACCATCAACCCCACATTTTCACCTGAAGTGAGATAGAAGGGGATCAAACTAAAAGGAACATAGGCGAAATGAAAACGATAAATTAAATTTCGGTAGGTTTGGGTTTCGGTGCGAAATTCTTGTTCTAAAGTATAGAATATTGGATTATCAGGGTTGATTGAAATATGGGGTTTTTGCCCCTTTGTTTGGGTCGCAACAACGTCACCAATACGGTTATGTGCCAGTTTACCGGGCGTAACAATGACCGGTGCAAAGCGATGCAGATCGGATTTTCCTTGGCCAGAGACATAAGCAAGGGACGTATCAAGAGTGGGCGTTAATTTTTTTGGGGTGCTACATCCAACTAATGCGACAAATAAAATAAGCCCTAAGCTACATACCTGACATAAACGAATCAACATCCTAGTTGTATCAGCCTCCTAATTTAGACCCGTTGACTTCATTTCTTTTATTTTATTTACAATATTAAAAATATAGTGTTTCACAAAAAAGTCCGGCCTATACTTGAATGATTACAAGACGTCCCGCTGCCCTAAAAACTCAGATGGAGCGGATACAGAGTGTAAAATTAAGGTAAGCCATATTCATACCCATAGCACAATGAAAAAACTCTATCGTTTGAACTCTCGGTTAGCCGGGTCAGCAAGGTCTATATCGTTTTGCACTTGCTCTGGCGTTCGATTATAAATAATTTCACGCCCCATGACACTACCAGCATAAGCGAGCTTGTTATGAGTCGGCGTAAGCTGGCATTTAACGCTATGAATACCCTCCCCAATAACAACTTCAATTTGATGCACTCGTTTTTTTAATACAACAACATCCATAGTTTGTTCGGTTTCGGTAACGTGAATTTCAATTCTTTCATCTTGCATCTCTTTAAGATATCCCTTAAAAAAATATTAGTGTACTGGCAAAAAGAAAAGATGTATACCTTAACCCTATAGTTGCATAAAAAACTGACTCAGAATCGTTTCACTATTTTTATAGGCAACATCTAAGACTCGATAAAGCTTCTGAGCCTACAATTTAGGCAACGATAGGGTGAATGCTTCATTGTTGTAATGGCAAGTTTGAGCATATAATGGATACTCGTTAAAAATTGCTTGTTGGACAAGGGTTGTTTCCAGATGGCGAGGTAAACCTAGAGAGGTGTAAAAGTCAGCACATTAAACGGAATCAAACCCTCCGATTTGCCTAGCCCTCCACAGGCCGCAATATTAATTATGCAAGCCTGCACACGCGATTCGACGGACTCTAAAGAACTTGGCAAACTGGCCAGCAATGACCCCATGCTTACGGCGGAATTATTGCGGATCGTCAATACCGCATTTTTTGGCAACGTTGCTCAACAAATCACCTCGATACCCCGCACCGTAACAGTGTTGGGTCAACGTACACTGCGAAATATAACTTTATGTGTAGCGGTACGCGACTCTGTTAAGGAAGGTTCGATCCCCGGTTTTGATGTCAACCAATTTTGGGAAGACAGCATCCGCCGTGCGGTCTCTGCACGAGCTATAGCACAATACCTTGACGTTGATCACGAAGCTTGCTTTACCGCCGGCTTGTTACAAGATTTTGGTTTATTGGCTTTATACCATGTACATCCTGACAAAGCAGAGCACTCTTCGCAACTACGCGAACAAGACCCTGAGAGTCGACGGCAAGCTGAACAAAAATTGTTTGGCATGACACACGACGAAGCTGGAGCCATGTTAGCCGAAACTTGGGCACTACCCGAGATCATCGCCAACGCCATTAGTGAACACCATCGCATTGAAACAAGCGAACTTTCGATCACCACCGTACTACATTGTGCCGACTGGATTAATTCAATATTCACCGCTAAAGATAAAAATATCACACTCCAAAAAACAAGCGATATAGTGCTAGAAGCACTGACGATGACTTCATCACAATTTGACGTACTGTTAGAAATGATTCCCAAAGAGGTCGCAACTGCAGCTCAAGTACTGGGGCTTAATATTAATCAGCAAGAAGAGTTTATTAACATATTAAAGCAAGTCAACACCCAGCTGGCCCAAGCCAATTTGGGTTACCAGGAATTAACATGGCAACTGGAAAGCAGCAAAAAAGAGCGTGATCGTTTACAGACCGAACTAAACAAAGAACTCGGCTTGGCAAGAGAAATTCAAAACAGCTTATTACCCAGCAAGATGCCAGACACCTTCCCAATTATTGGTGTCAACCTTGCTGCTAAACAGCTATCGGGAGATTTTTATGACTATTTTCGATTACAGGATGGACGCATCTACTTCAACTTGGGTGATGTCTCTGGAAAAGGTACACATGCTGCCCTGCTGATGGCAAAAACAACCAGCCTTTTTCGTTGCCTGGGTAAACGAGTCCATGAACCCGGAAAACTATTGGCCTACGTCAACGAAGAAATTTACGAAACCTCTGCTCGCGGCATGTTTGTTACCATGGTAGCAGGTATTTATGACCCTGAGTCAGATACAGTCAGCTTAGCTAATGCGGGCCACCTGCCTGCCATTATAATCGACCGGGATAAACAACTTTCTAAAATTGATGCTCAAAGTCCACCGCTTGGCATTTTGAGAGAGAATGTATTTCCGGAAACTCAGTTTAAGTTGAATGGCGGAAGTCTATACCTATATTCTGATGGTGTTACCGAAGGGCGGCTAGCAAACGGCAAAGAACTGGGCATGAAAGGTTTGCTTGCGCTTTTTCTCTCTTTGGCAGAAAAATCACCAAAAGATCGAATTGAAGCCATAACAAATCGTCTTACAACACATGCAGATGTACTGCGCGACGATGTTACACTGGTTTTAGTTGAAAAAACGGGTTTCGAGTAAACCATGAATAAAGTAACCACAATTCGCTTTCAAGCGATACCCAAAAAACTGTGCGAACTACGAAAAAAGGCTCGGGAAGCGATTCAACAATTGGGCTTTAATAAAGAAACTGAAGATTTTTTGGTCATCGCGATAAACGAAGCCTGTATGAATGTTATTCAACATGCCTATTGCGATAAGCAGGGCTGTGAAATTGTTCTTGAAATTTTCAATTCCCCGACTGAAGCCACCTTTCATTTGACCGACTTTGCGCCACTGGTTGATCCAGATCAAATTCAATCTCGGGATCTCGATGAAATCAAACCCGGCGGACTGGGCGTGCATATTATCAATGAGATCATGGATCAGGTAGAATACCGTCAGAACCCACAAGGCATAGGCAATATTTTAATAATGATAAAAAATAAATTAGCACAGGAAAGCCCCCATGCAATGCGAGATTAGTACACATGGTATTTATACCGTTATCGCCCTTCAAGGAGAAGTCGATCTTCATTACTCTCCACAAGCCAGAGAACCTATTCTGAGTTGCTTGAAAAAAAAACAAAACGTGTTAGTTGACTTGTCCGCAGTAACTTACATAGACAGTTCTGGCGTCGCCAGCCTGGTTGAAGGCTATCAAGAGGCGAAAAGTAGTGGTGTGAAATTTGGTTTGGTCGGCGTTAGCAAGGCAGCACTACAAGTGTTACAACTCGCCCGACTAGACAAAGTATTTACTATTTATGACTCAGTAGAGAATTTGCTTGCTAATTAAGGTTATTTTTTTAAAATCCAAAGCACATGGAAGAGCATAATCAAAAAACCGTCATTAAGGTCAAGGAACTGGTCACACACTACGGTTCACGTAAAATACTTGACGGAATTAACTTAGAAGTTAAAAAAAATGAAATCATGGTCATCATGGGAGGTAGCGGATCAGGAAAAAGTACCTTATTACGACATTTATTGGGTTTAAATAGCGCCACCTCAGGATCGATAGAACTACTCGGTACGGAAATCACCACAGCGAACCAAAAAGAACTCTATCAGTTACGGCGCAATATGGGTGTTGCTTTTCAGGGAGGGGCGCTATTTGGCTCAATGACGGTTGGCGAGAACGTTGAGCTCCCCCTAAGAGAGCATACTAATCTTGATGAAAAAACCATGCGTATCATGGCGCGTATGAAACTGGAAGTAATGAATCTGACGGGGGTTGAGGCGCTGATGCCCTCCGAACTCTCCGGCGGCATGGTCAAGCGCACAGCTTTAGCACGTGCGGTTATTATGGATCCAACGTTACTTTTTTTTGACGAACCCTCAGCAGGACTCGACCCCGTTGTTTCCGCCGAGCTGGATGAATTAATCATTTTGTTACGCAATGCCATGAATATGACGATTGTTGTTGTTACACACGAACTAGAAAGTGCGTTCAAAATTGCTGATCGCATCACCATGCTGGATCAAGGAAAAATTATCATCACAGATACCGTTGAAAATGTTCGCAACAGCAATTTGGCACAGGTACAAGATATGCTCAATCGTAGACCACGGCAGAAAGAACTCGATACTGAGGCCTACTTGGATCGGCTTACCGGCGATCGTCTTCAATAAAAATGGCATTAACAAATCAATATTAGTGATAGCGTATTTTGGCATAAAAATTGAAGGGAGCTATGCGTAATTTTGTAGAAAAAATAGGAAGAGAAACTATTTACCATGTCGAACAGGCCGGCATGATGACAATCTTTTTATATTCATGCCTCGCTCGTATTTTTACACGTCCGTTTCAACTCCGTGCCATTATCAAACAATTGCACTTTATTGGCGCAAAATCCGTTTTTATTATTATTGTTGCAGGCAGTTTTACCGGCATGGTACTGGGCTTGCAAGGTTATTATGTATTACAACGTTTTGGCTCTCTTGATATGATCGGTTCAGCCGTAGCATTAAGCCTCATCCGTGAATTAGGGCCGGTATTGGCTGCGCTTATGGTCGTAGGGCGTGCCGGTTCTGCCATCTGCGCTGAAATTGGTATTATGCGTACTTCAGAACAAATTGATGCTTTAGAATGCATGGGGATACACCCCTACAAATATCTCATGGTACCCAAATTTATCGCTGCTATTCTATCGCTGCCGCTGCTAACATGTCTTTTTAATGTCATGGGCATCCTGGGTGGATATTTTGCTGCCGTAGTATTATTTGGTGTCAATGAGGGCTCTTATTTTCAAGGTATGTATAGTAGTGTTGTCTGGGCGGATATCGAAATGGGTGTAATCAAATCCTTCGTTTTTGGTCTTATTATTGTCTGGGTTGCGACAGCAAAGGGGTTTTTTCTGCATCTGGATCGCTCAGGTGCTTTTGGCGCAGAAGGGGTCAGCCGCATTACGACTAAGGCGGTGGTGCTGTCTTCAGTGGCCATTCTCGGTAGCGACTACCTGATCAGCGCCATTTTGCTTTAACGTGATTTTTTCAATGAATAACAAAAAAAGTGATGAAGCAACCCTAACATGAAGAAAAAAAACATAGAATTCGTAGTTGGCTTATTCCTCATTGCAAGCATCCTGTCATTTGCCTGGCTCTCAGTAAAATTAGGAGACATTGAACTGTTCAGCAAAAGCACCTACTCTGTCAGTGCGAGCTTCACCTCTATCTCTGGACTCAAAGAAGGTGCGGTAGTGGAACTTGCTGGCGTTCGTATTGGTAAAGTCACCCACATTGCGCTTGATCGAGAGGAATATGAGGCCATTATTCGCATGGAAATCGACAGCGATATTGCATTGCAAGAAGACACCATGGCCGCAATCCGTACAGCGGGTGTGATTGGCGATAAATTTGTCAATATTACCCCCGGAGGGGCTGACGAACTCATTACCAACAATGGAGAAATAGAAGAAACAGAATCCGCTATTTCACTAGAAGAATTGGTCAGCAAATACATTTTCGAGAGTGAATAGTCGCTAAACCATGAATTTTAATAGACACCCACTTTTTATCTCGTTGTTCGGCTTGTTGCTCTGCACCTCTTTATTTTCAGCCATGATTCAAGCTGAAAATAATCCCGTTGATGAACCAACGCTTGTCGAAAATAACGACGAAATGTTCGATGACGAATTCGATGATGATTTTGCTGATGATTTCGATGACGACTTCGACGATGCCCCACCGCCACTGGTCATCCATGATCCATTAGAACCCCTGAATCGTGGCATGTTCTGGTTCAATGACAAATTATACTTCTATGCCCTCAAGCCCGTAGCAAAAACGTATCGCTATATTCCCGAGCCTATCCGTATTTCCCTCTCTAATTTTCTCTCCAACCTGACGACACCTATTCGCTTCGTCAATGCCCTGATGCAAGGCAAGGTCAATGATGCCGGCAATGAAATGGGGCGGTTTTTCATCAACACGATCGTGGGTGTCGGCGGACTATTTGATCCCGCTCGTAAGTATGCGGGCCTGCGGAAAAAAGAGGAAGATTTCGGTCAAACCTTAGCTGTATTAGGCATTAAACCCGGACCCTACCTGGTCATCCCGTTTATTGGGCCGTCAAACACCCGAGACGGTGTGGGCTATGTCGTTGATACGTTGACTGACCCCATCGGAATCGTCTGGCAAGGACAAGACTATTGGGCCGTCAAGGTCACGGATACGGTGAATCAAATTTCTTTAGACAAAGACACCTATGAAGCCATCACCGGAGATGCACTAGACCCTTACCTATTTGTCCGTGATGCTTATATGCAAAACCGAGCAGGGAAAGTGAACAAATAGACTTAAAGATAAAAGGAAGTAATATAATGTTAAACGTTTTACGTACTGGCTTTTTGCTCTTATTTTTAGCAGGGAGCTCGCCTATCATCGCAGATGAAAATCCTAAAACACAACTTAAATCAACTATTGATGCTATTTTAGACGCCCTGCGTAATAAAACACTCGCGACTGACGAGCGACAAAAACAAATCACCGGCCTCATTAATGATCGCTTTGATTTCGCAAAAATGTCTCAGCAAACACTCGCAAGAAACTGGAAAAAAGCATCCAATGAACAAAAAGACAAATTTATTGAGTTATTCGCCAAATCATTGCAATCCTCCTATATGGGTCGTTTAGAAGCGTATACCAATGAAACAGTAGAATTCACCAAAGAAAAAATTAAAAATAAAAAAGCAAAAATTAACACGTTAATTGTCACCAAAACCATTGAAATCCCGATCAACTACAAGCTACACAACAAAAACAATAAGTGGTTAATCTATGATGTCGTCATTGAAGAAGTCAGCCTGATAAGAAGTTACCGCTCCTCATACCAAAATATCGTAAAAAAAGAAGGCATTGAAGGCCTGTTAACCAAAATGGAAAAAAAACTAGCCGAGGCATCATGACTTTCAGGGTACAATATCCTGAGTTTTCGCTAACAACAGCGAGAATCGCTCCCCCCAACGGACAAAAAAAATGAGCACTAACCGTAACGACGACGTACAGCCCACCTCCTCTGAGCAAGTGCAAGAGGTGCCCCATAAAGCACAAGCGAAACCTCGGCGCAATACCAACCGCAGGAAAAGGCCAAAAACTCAAAAACCAGATTGGGATATCTCACAATTCATGGTACCTGAGATAGAAAATAAAACACGTTTTCATGATTTAGGGCTCTCTGACACATTGATGCACGCCATCCATGATCTTGGGTTTCAATATTGCTCGCCCATTCAAGCGAAAATATTACCGCAAACATTAAAAGGCCTGGATGCAATCGGCAAAGCTCAAACGGGCACAGGAAAAACCGCTGCCTTTCTGATTACCATCATTAACGACATACTAAATCACCCGATTATGCAAAAACGCTACCTGGCCGAACCTCGTGCCTTAATCGTAGCGCCAACCCGTGAATTGGTAATGCAAATTGCAACTGACGCTCGCAACCTCTGTAAACATACCCCCCTTCACGTTGTGACTTTGGTAGGCGGCATGGATTATGGAAAACAGCGCAAGTCCATGCTATCCAAACTTACTGATATTGTCGTTGCAACACCAGGTAGACTGATTGACTGCATGACGCGTAATGACATCCATTTAGATATGGTGGAATCTCTGGTATTAGATGAAGCGGATCGCATGCTTGATATGGGCTTTATTCCTCAAGTCAGACGCATTGTACGCACCACACCTAATTATGAAACACGGCAAACCCAACTTTTCAGTGCAACCTTTGATTCCAGCATTTTGAACTTGGCATCACAATGGACCTATGATGCCATACACGTTGAAATAGAACCGGAAAATATTGCAGCGGATACGGTAGAGCAAAAAGTATATCTGGTTTCCAACGAAGAAAAATTTACCGTGTTTAAAAACATCCTGAAACTTCCTGAAACTGAAAAAGTGATTGTCTTTACAAATCGCCGCGACCAAACACAAACACTTTATGAAAAATTACGCAAAGCCGGGTTTAATGTGAGTAATTTATCAGGCGAAGTAGCTCAAAGTAAACGCAGTCGTACGCTTACTGAATTCAAAAATGGCAAAATTGAAATTCTGGTCGCGACAGACGTTATGGGAAGAGGCATCCATATCGATGGCATCACTCATGTGATCAACTATAACTTGCCTGATAACCCGGAAGACTATGTACATCGTATTGGCCGCACCGGGCGAGCAGGCGTACCGGGGATCGCGATTAGCCTGGCTTGTGAACACGAAGCCTTCCAACTACCCGCAATTGAAGAACTGCTTGGACAAAAATTAAAATGCGAGCTACCGCCCGAAAATTTATTTAACTAACACCGTAACTACTCAGCTCACCCCTGAAATCCGCCATTTCAGCGTTTACCCTCAAGGGGCACCTGGAAAAAATGATCATTTATGAGAAACAGGATGTTTAAATGCCGTGTAGCACATGAATGTGCGAGAGCGGCCACTTGTAAACTCACACAATTGCCTTGAACTAACAGATTTCAGGGCAATTAAGCAGTTTCCGTTAACTCTGACTACTCGCTGAGTAGCCTTAATTAAAAATTGTAACTTTTATTTTCATGCGACCCCTAACCTTATGAGAAGCCTATTTTTTATTCTTTTTTCTTTCCTGTTATTTTTATGTAACGCGCTATGCTTTTATGCCGTCTACATAAAAAACATGCCGAGTATCCACATGGAAAATGGATTAATGGAAAACATCCAAGTATTGCTTATCACCTTCAGTTTCATACTGTTTTCAATACTCGCCATAAAAAATACTAACTTCAGGCTGCGTCTTCTTTGCCTTACTTTAGCTCTATTTTGCTTCAGTTTCTTCTTAAGAGAAGTTGACATTGAAGACTTTAACCTTCCCAGCATCATCATCCTGCTGGGAAGTGGGCCAGGTTATCGGGTCTTGCTTGCCACACTTTGGCTGGCCATCATTCTATATTCCATCAAAAAATTGAAAGAAATCAAACCTCTTTATTTGAATTACATCCAGTCAAGCGCGGGTAAAGCTCTTTTTATTAGTGCCGGGTTATTGATTGCTGGCGGTTTTTTTGACAAAGAGTTAATTAATATATTGCGCTACGAATTTTATGAAGAATTACTGGAAATGAATGGTTATTTTGTGCTGGTTTTGAGCACTTTTCTAACATACAAGTTCAGTATAAATCTTGAAAAAAACAAGGCACCATCATAGAAAAATAACATCACTCTATTGCTACTGACAAAATAAAAAAACAATCAACGTCAAATCCACGGACTTTTCGAAAAAATACGACTGAGACAACGACAAAGAAAGCCCCAGCATGTTACAACCCAATCTAAAAGAAGTTCAAATGATTGTCATTAACGCTGCAAAACAGGAGCTGATGCCGCGCTTCACCCACAGTAAACAGAGAGA
>VAPM010103784.1_pt1 | contig 37989 bp, 36 predicted proteins | sample 3395091 | NCBI WGS metagenome assembly VAPM01 (sample SAMN08290445, study PRJNA428436) | hydrothermal vent metagenome | isolation source: Deep-sea hydrothermal vent chimney 3 | place: Pacific Ocean: Juan De Fuca Ridge
AAATAAAATGGGTATTAATAAAAACAGCTTTTTCATACTTTCTATTTAGTTATAAATTAATTTGAATACGACCATATCGTAGATAATTCATGGTTGGTTATCATAAATTAATATTTCATTTAGATAAACATGATAGCCCTTTTTTGGATTTAATAGTTTGATAGTCACGACGTGCTTACCGTGATCAAGATTATAATTCCAGCTTATTTCATGGCGTCTTTTTGTGAAATCAATTGGCAAGTATGCTTTTTCAGAAAGCTTACCATCTACATGTACCTCAATTATTTGTTTATAATTAGATTCTGAATCGTTATCAGCCCGTGAACTTCCTTTAATGACAAATCCTGTTCCGTTAAATTCAAAAATTGATTTGGTATAAACATTGTCCAACCTTCGCTGTCTTGGTTTAATAGTAGTAATTTTTACCGGAACGTGATTTGCAAATCCCTTTTCGAATTTTACTGTAGCTGGTCTTTGTGGTAATAGTGATATTTTATTCAGGTTTATTTTGCCTCCGTTTATTTTTATATTTTGTATGGCATGATTATAACTCATCTTATACACATCATTGAGAGAATAGGAAGTGTATTTAAAATTCAAATCTTCTACTTTATCCAGACCTTGTTTCCAATATTCAGGGATATTTGAATATCCCAGCATAGTACCTAATATTCCAGCGACACTGGATGGATTACAATCTGAGTCTTGCCCACAACGCGTACTAATTTCGATAGATTTACCATAGTCACCATTCCCATACAACATGCCAATAATAATATAAGCAGCGTTTATTTTGGCATCAATATTAAAAGGTCTAAAAACTCCATCGGGGCAACCAATATCTGAAGACCATTTTTTCTCACATTCAAACCATGTTCTCTTCCAATCCTCGGGATATTTTTGATGCCAGCCAATTACATCTGCAATACATTGGTAAAAATCACTTTGTTCAGGAATTGATTTTAGTGCTTCATTTACAATGAATTCAACATTATCAGAAATAAAGGCTAATGAATACATTGAAGCAACATATACACCTCCATACCATCCATCTCCATAGTTCATAATATGGCCTACTTTATCACAAATTTCACTTGCCGTATTTGGCATTCCGGGAGACATTAAGCCCGCAAAATCTGCTTCTATCTGAAAATCTATATCGTCGGAATGAGGATTGTTTTCCCAATGTCCGGATGCAGGCGGATCAATACCATTGAGGATATTGTACCTTGCTGCTTGATTTGCGTGCCATAGCTTATAATCTGCATTTGCAAAAGCCTTGGCGTGGGAGGTTGCCGGGGCGTCCAACCCTTCTTTTTCAAAGACTTCAACAAATGTCAAATCCATATAAATATCGTCGTACAATCCAGGAAAACTTTCGTAGTACCCTATCATTCGATTTTCATCCCATTCGATTGGGATATAATCTTGAATCATTGTTCCACAATATTTAAATTCAGTAGGTCCACCGTAGGTGCATCCGATCACCTGTCCGGCCCAACCACCTTTAATTTTATCCAGCAATTCATTTTTATTGATAGAAACCTTATCAATTGAAATTTTATTTAATGACAGCTTAGTTTGATTTGGATGATCTGGCTTTTGGACACAACTTAGTAGGACGGACATAACCAAGAAAGAGAATAGTATTAAGAGTCTCATATTTTTAGGGGAAAAATTATTTTTTAATTGATGAATATAAATATTAAATGTCTTTTCTATAGGGAATAGAAGTCTGAGCACCCATTTTAGTAACGCTTATGGAGGCGGCTCTATTTGCAAATTTTACAGCTTCAAATATGGACTTTTTTTCTGCTAATGCCACTACCAACGCACCACTAAAAGTATCACCTGCAGCAGTGGAATCTACAGCATGAACTGTTGGTGCTGGCATCATAAGTTCATTTGTATCAGAAGACACAAAAGAGCCTGAGGCACCCATGGTAATAATCACATGTTTCACACCTTTCGATTTGATAATATTTGCAGCTTTGCCAGCGGAAGCCTCATCTTTTACTTTTATGCCGGAAAGAATTTCTGCTTCAGATTCGTTGGGAGTTAAGAGGTACAACGATTTTAGCAGTTCGGAAGAAAGTTCCTGAGCAGGGGCCGGGTTTAACACTACTTTTACTCCCGCATCATTTGCAATACCTGCTACATATTCAACAGTGGAAATGGGAATTTCTAATTGCATAAGCACCAATTCAGATGATTTTATTTGTTCAATTGCTTTATCAATATCATGTGAATTAAGGGCTCCATTTGAGCCAAGTGCAACTGATATGCAATTTTCTCCTTTGTTATCGACCATAATCAGTGCCACTCCTGAGGGGTTGTCACGATCGGTAGCAATATATTTGGTATTGATGCCTTCTTTTTCAAACAGCTGAATGGCTTGTTTTCCGAAAATGTCATTTCCGGTTTTAGCAATAAATGTGACATTTCCTTCAAGCCTGGCCGCTGCTACAGCCTGATTGGCTCCTTTCCCCCCAGGATTCATTAAAAATTTCCCACCAATTATGGTCTCCCCAGGGGCAGGCAAACTGGAAGATTTAATCACCATGTCTGTGTTGCTGCTTCCGATTACTGTAATCTTGTTCATTGGTATTATTTGATAATTAGGATATAAGATTAAGTAAAGTTTGAATAAAAAGGTTAGCCAAATAAAGCTATTATAGATAAATATTAATTTATGGATAACTTTAATTAAGTAAATTAATCAATATATTTAGTTTTAATAAATGCATTTAATAGATAAACACAAAATAAAATATGTCCAAATGGGATGACCTGATATTATTGATACATTCCATGACTAAATCTGAAAAGCGTTTTTTTCAACTTAAATCAGGATTACAGCAAGGAGCCAAAGACTACATGGATTTATTTGAGTTAGTTGGCAAAAGTTCAAATGATGGCTCCGATGTTAAGCAAAGATATATTCAATTAAAGCCCGGTAAGGATCATGAAATTGCCAGAAAGCATCTTTATAAAGGGATAATGAAAAGTCTTATTGCGCATCCGGGAAATCAAGATATTGAAACCTCCATTAATCAATTGATTCAGGAAAGCAGAGTACTTTTTCGCAAAGGGCTTTTCAATGTGTGTTTAGAAAAATTGAAAAAAGCAAAAAAACTGGCTGCTACCTATGAGCGCTTTGCTTATTTTCTAATAATTGCCCGGATGGAATTAGATTATCGAATGCGGCGTGAATTCAGGGATACCAATGAGCAGGAATTAATTGAATTGCAAACCAGTATATCCGAAACCTTGCATCATGAAGAAACAATAAATGATCACTCGGCACTACATGAAATATTGTATTTCCGGCTCATAAATGACGGACCGATACGATCGGAAGAGGAAAGGCAAAATTTAAATGACCTATTATTTACCGAGATGCAATTAATTTCCAAGCCCCACTATGATTCATTTAGTGCAAAAAAAATCCATCTCCTTTTTCAATCAGCTTATTTTTTAATGGTGGGAGATCAAAAATCGAGTTTGGGGAATTACTATGAACTGAATGATCTTTTTGAGCAGAATCGACACCTTTGGGCAGATCCGCCATTGCATTACATTTACACTCTAAATGGAATACTGAAGAATCTGACCGAAATACAAAAATATGCTGAAATCCCATATTTCATTTGCAAACTTAAACTGCTTAAAACTGATAACCCTACTAGTTGGATTCGTATCAACTTGATCGTACATCAGTTTGAGATAGAGGTTTTTATGAAAGGAAAAGACTTCCAGTCAGCGCTGAAATATGTAAATAAAAATAAAGCTGACTGGGATAGGTATTTGGCATATGCCACTCCATATCAGTTAGCTAATTATTTATTTTATTATTCACTGATTCAATTTAAAGGAAGAGAATTGAGGGCAGCTTCCAAATCACTAAATCACGTATTGAACCTTGAGGGCACCATCCGTTCTAATCCCGTGTATAAACATTGCAGAATGTTAGGGTTGATTATTCACTATGATTTGGGCAATGAAAAATATCTTGAATATGAAATCAGATCTTTTGAGAGACAATTAAAAAAGAGAGCCGTATTGTATCATTCCGAACGAATCATTTTCCGGCTTTTCAAAAAACTTATCTTTAATAGTTTTGTTTCAGATCGTAAAAAATCCATGAAAAAATCGTTGAATGAATTAAGGAAAATGGCATATTATCCATTTGAAAAACGTTTTTTGAAAACAATTTATATTGAGGATTGGCTTCAAACGAAAATTGGAGAATTATGAGGGAAATGGTTTGATTCTAAATTGGAGAACAGTTGAAGAGGTGTATCCGATTTTAAATATTAATTGAGTGTTGAAGTAAAACATTTAATCTTGATTTTTTTAAATTCGAGTGCTTATCTTACCGCCCACAAATCAGAAAATTGAAATTCAGTAAAAAATACAACCTTTTCTTATCGATCGCCGGATTTTCATTCGTTGTGATCTTGCTCAACTATATTTTGGTATTTGTCGAAAGGAATGACCCTGACTCAAGTATCAAAACATTTTCAGACGGTATCTGGTACATGATTATCACGCTTACCACAGTTGGATATGGAGATCTTTATCCGGTGACAACACCGGGGAAAATGATCGGATATATTTTTGTTTTTGGAAGTTTGGGTGTATTGGGTTATTTAATAAGTACACTTTCAAGTAAATACAATATCATGATGGAAGAAAAAAAACTTGGCTTTCGCGGCACTCAATTTCAGGACCATATCCTTTTCATTGGCTGGAACGAATTTAGCAGAATGGTGGCAGAGGAAATTTACCATACTTCAAAGAAAATTGCTTTTGTCACACAAAAAAAAGATGAGATAGATTTGATATATGCTCAGTTTGGCAAGGAAAATACTTTCGTGCTTTTTGCCGATTACAACAATCTTGATTCGCTCGAAAAAGCAAATGTCTCTAAAGCATCTGCTGTATTTATCAGCATTCCCGATGATGCGCAAGTGTTATTATATGTTTTGGACTTTAAGAAAAGATATCCAAAGCCACAAATTGTTGTGTCAATTGAGAACTCCAAGCTTAAAGATACTTTCAAATCTGCAGGCGTGACATATGCCATTGCCAAAAATGAGATTGCTTCCAAGATGGTAGCGAGCTATATTTTTGAGCCGGATGTAGCCAATCTTAACTATGACCTTATCAGCTCGTCGCGAAGTCAGCTCGATTATGATATGCAAGAATATGAAGTGTTGGAAAATAACAAATATGTGGGCGAAAAATATATCAATGCATTTGTCGATATGAAAAAGGCACACAACACGATTCTGGTTGGGCTCAGTAGAAAAATAAAAGATTCGTGGAAACTCCTCACCAATCCACCTGAAGATGAAGAAATACTGGTGGGCGACTATTTGGTATTGATGTGCAGCGGAAGCTCAAAGAAAGATCTCGTTGCTACATTTGGCGTGGAAGAAGGGCGTTTGATTGAGTAACTTTTTATGAACCTTACCACACCGTTTAAGAGCAATCAATTATTTAATATTATTATAAACCTTCTGGCGGGGATATCAATTTCGTATTTATCTTTCCTTCTCATTTATTTCAAGCAAAAGGCCTTTCTGCATCATGCCTTCATTCTTTTTACAGTTTTCGGGGTTTATTTATTATTCAACTTTTTTAGAAATAGAGTAATTCATTTATCTCCAAAAATTAAGTTTATCAGCCTGGCCATGCTCATCGTAATTTGCATCATGGGCCCACAGGCTATTTATCAAATTCGCCCATATACATTTTATATCAGTGGAATAGTGGTTGGGATGATCTTAGTAATATCCAGCTCAGTAGTATTGCTCAATTCGTCAAGAATACTTTTAAATTATACCTTGTTTTTGTCTGGATATTTTCTTGGTTCCTTCCTTGGCCCGCTGCAGATGCAATATATTATCATGGGTTTGTTGCTGATTTTTATAATCAATTATATCTTATCAGATCAGCTAGGTAACATATATAAATTTTTAGTGTCTGCTATTTTCGCATTTTCATTTTCTATTTATTGGTATTTGTCCATTCCCATTTTACAATTTAATGAGCAATTTGATTATGAGGACAAGGTAATTCTCGCCTCAGAAACGCAACATCACAAACTTGTTGTCACGCAATGGCAAGATGATAATTGGTTTTTTATTGACAAGCTGAAAAACGTAAGCTCCATAGACGAATATTTGTATTACGAACCCATGACTCATGCTGTTTTCAAGATAGCTAAAAACATAAAAAATATACTTGTGATCGGAGGGGAAAACGGATGCCTGATCAGAGAGGCACTAAAATATGAGGATGTTAAGAGAATTGAAGTTGTAAGCTATGATACAATATTGCTTAGCCTGGGTATGGCAAATCAATACTATATTGAAATGAATAAAAAGGCTTTTGCAAGTAAAAAAGTCAAAATAATCCAGGAAGATTTATTGCGATTTATTGCTGATACAAATAAAAAGTATGATGCCATTTTCGTTGATTTACCGGATCCGCGAAGCATAGAAACCAATCAATATTATACAATAGAATTTTATGAGCTGATAAAAAATTTATTAGTTGAAGAAGGTGTAATGATTACCCAGGCAGGAAGCCCATATTTTGCGACTGAGGCATTTTTTACGATCGGAGCTACAATTCAGGAAGCAGGATTTAACGTCCTGCCAATTCATAATCAGATATTGACACTTGGTGAATGGGGTTGGTATATTTGTTCAATTGATCAGCAATCAAGCCACATGAAAGATAGGTTGCTGGTCAGTAAAAAATTAGATATTGAAACACGATGGTTTAATCACGAAGCTGCCGTGCTCATTTCTTCATTTGGTAAGACCAATACAGATACTTTGCAAACCCAGGTCAATTCGTTGGACAATCCAGTGGTTTATCAATATTATTTGAAAGGAACCTGGGATATGAGATAATCCCCGGACTTGTTCCGGGGTCTGTCTGCAATTTGAATTTTTTTTCCAGATGGCAGTAGATCCCAGAATAAATCGCAAAATATAATTATTTTATTCGTCATTACGAGGAGGTACGGCCTGCCCCGAATTTAATTCGGGGACGAAGTAATCTGCTTGCAAGAAGAAATTAATTGCTCAATTAATGAAACGTAGGAACTTCATACATATCACATCAATGAGTTTGGCGGGGTTGCTAACACACGGCTGCAAAACAACACCTGATTTTGATATTGAATTTCTCAATGACATGTCAACGGCCCACCTGGTGTTTGAAAGCAGTAAATATCCAAGTGGAAAAAAGCTGTCAACAGATTACCTGATTGTCGGTGGAGGCATAGCAGGTATGTGTGCGGCATACCAACTCCGAGAAAAAGATTTTATACTTTTTGAATTATCAAATGCCCTTGGAGGCACATCTTCAGGAGGTAATTATAATAATATTTCGCTTTGCCACGGGGCGCATTATGATCTGGCATATCCTGCCAATTTTGGAAAAGCAGCATTGACAATGCTGCAAGAATTAAATATCATTTATCACGATTCTTTTTTAAACTCCTGGAATTTTAAAGATAAAAAATACCTCATTCCAAAGAAGAGAGAAAGTAGGACAATTGCTCATGGAGTTTTGAGAAAAGAAGTATTTCCGGATGCTGTTGAGAAAGGATTGTTTATCGAATTGATAAAATCATTTAATGGCAAAATGCCCATGCCTTCTCAATTGATTGCAGAAGAATATAGATACTTAAATAATATTTCATTTTTCAATTGGTTGCAACAACATAAATCTTTTTCTCCTGGATTTATTGAAGGTTTAGACTACCACATGAAAGATGATTATGGTGCAGGGTCTGATCAAATTTCTGCCTTGGCAGGCATACATTATTTTACCTGTAGGTCTTATTTCACCAAACCCGTCGAGCTTTTTTCTCCACCCGAGGGCAACTTTTATTTTATAAATAAAATAAATAATAGGCTCCCAAAAGATCGGGTATTGACATCACATCTGGTGAAACAAATCAGCGAAAAGAACGGAGGATTTGAGGTAGAAATTATCAATGCTGTTAAAAAGGAAAATATTCAGGTGAGCTGTAATAAAATTATTTATGCTGGCCAGAAACATGCCTTGAAATACATTTATCCAAAAGATTATGATTTGTTCCAGAAAACTGAATATGCTCCCTGGGTTGTGATGAACATTGTATTAAGATCTTCATCGAAGCTGACAGACCTTGTTGATAGGAGTAAAGCAGTCAGTGGTATTTATTGGCAAAATGAAATTATTTCCCATGATAAGTCTTTGCTGGGGTTTGTGGATTCAGCAGCACAATTTTCTGAAAATCAAGATCAAAGGGTATTGACGGTTTATTATTGTTTTAAACCAGAGGAAAGAAAAATGATGTCAATGATCGAAGAACGAAAAAATACCTTCGTTGAACAGACCTTAACACATCTCGAAGCATATTTTGGTAAATCGTTGAAACGTGATGTAGAGAAAGTTTTCATCAAACAAATGGGGCATGCTATGCCCATCCCAAAGCCCGGATATTTATTCAGAGATGCCAATGAGTCCAGGTCGAATCAAAATTTAGTTTATGCCGGAGTGGATAATGGCAAATTACCACTGTTGTTTGAGGCTGTGGATTCTGGGATAGGAGCAGTTGATTTACTTTTGTGAGATTGTTTTGAGTTGCTTTTGATCCTTTAATATTAAATGTAACTTGTCAAGACTCGATTATTATTTATACGTATAGAAGCAAATAAATTTAGATAAAAAAATGAAAAATTATTTATTACTATTCTTCATGCTAATTACAGGAAATTCATATGGTCAAACTGAAATAGTTGCCCCAGAAATAAAAATGACTACTGAATTTGTGAAGAATAGAGAAGTACAAGACTTAATGCAATTTGAAAACATTAATTTCTACTATATATATTTTACAGGTATATCACTGATCGGAAAAGATTATGTATTAGTATCAAAGGAAATTTGGGATGGAAAAATCACTAAAATTGATACATTAATTGATACATCAAAAAGTAGTTACATAGGAAAATTAGAAAATGACACTTTAAAGATCAAAGTGATTGCAAAGAAAACATATGAAAATAATTTAAAAGTTCATTTCCGGTTTCCAAGATTAGGTATAACTAAAAAATTTGATGCTATAAATTCTGATGCTTATCTCTTAAGAAACATAGGTATCAATGTTCCAATTATTGCAAACAAAAAATTCTATGCACTTGCGTATATTTTACCATATGAAAAAGATGGAACGCAAAGGTATTGTGCTGTTGAAAACAGTGGAGTTGATGTAGAAATGTGGGGAAAGAAATTTAATATCAAACATTATGTTTTATTTGAAATGGAATTTAAAGACTGATTAAAGTGTATATATTCTGTAAATTATATGCTATAATTAAACCCCTAAGGGAAGCCTATTAAATAAAGTTTTGTTGAGGGTAAATGGAACTAGCCTCCAATATGACGCAATCATTTAAATTCCTAAATATGAGCAGTACATTATTATTAATTGGTGGTTTTGGCGGATTCGAGGTATTACTTATTTTAATTCTTCCACTGTTGCTTTGGTTTTGGTCACTCGTTGATTGTTTAAAAAGTGATTTTAAAAACTATGACAAAATTGTATGGATTCTTCTAATCATTTTACTTCCTATAATTGGTGCGGTACTTTACATGATAATAGGTAGGAGTCAAAAAATTTGAGTTGATAAGAACGGCTTTTATTGATTCGTTTTCAATTCCCCAAGCACGGTTTTTCCTCCCCTGGTCTTTTGACCAATTTCTACTTTTATTTTTGAGTCGAGGGGCAAGAACACATCTACACGAGAACCAAATTTTATAAATCCGAATTCCTGACCCTGAGCGACTTCTTCACTTTCAGAGATGTAGTATTTTATTCGTCGGGCAACAGCACCTGCGATTTGGCGGGTGAGTATTTGTACTCCATTCTTTAATTCATAAACGATGGTCGTTCGTTCATTTTCTGTACTGGACTTTGGATGCCAGGCAACATGATATTTTCCGGCGTGGTATTTAAAGTATTTTATTATACCTCCCACAGGATTTCTATTGATGTGTACATTGAGGGGTGACATGAATATAGAAATTTGAATTCTTTCTTCCTGGAGATATTCCAATTCTTCTGTTTTTTCTATGACTACAACTTTCCCATCTGCAGGTGCCAGAACATGATTTGGATTTGGATTGATTTTGATAGCAGGGCTACGAAAAAATTGAAGAACAAGTAAAAAAATAATGCTACAAGTCAAATAGGAAAAATAAATAATCTGCTCATGAACATCGAAATATTTCAAGCTGATATTGATGAGTAAGAGAATTATTAATAGAAAACTTAATAGTGATCTTCCTTCCTTATGAATTTGCATAAAATGTAAATATGATTAAAATCCGCCCCTGTAACTATATGCTTTGGCAACCTTGTCAATGGCGACAATATATGCTGCAATGCGCAAAGTTACATCATATTTTATAGATGTTTTATAAACATTGGCAAATGCATCGCGCATGATTCTATCGGAACGACGATTGACTCTGTCTCTTGTCCACTTATATCCCAATCTGTTTTGAACCCATTCAAAATAAGAGACTGTTACCCCGCCTGCATTGGCCAAAATATCCGGAACTACCACAATGCCTTTTTCTGCTATGATATCATCAGCTTTGGCAGATGTTGGCCCATTTGCTCCTTCTACAATAAGTCGCGCTTGGATTTTGTCTGCATTTTTCATGGTGATCACATCTTCCAAGGCCGCTGGTACTAACACATCAACCGGCAGCATCAATAAATCATCTGCATGATCCATTTTTTCAGCACCATCAAAATTTTCTAATGTCCCTTTGTTATCCTTACTATAGATTATCGCTTTTTCAATATCAATACCATCTTTATTATAATATGCTCCCGTAATATCACTTATAACTATGATTTTCGTACCTCGCTCTGCAAGCAATTGCGCTGCATTGGAACCCACATTGCCAAATCCTTGAACAGCGACTGTGCTATTGTATGGATTAATTTTAAGTTTTTCCAGAGCAGAAAGTGTAGATACCATCACGCCTCGTCCAGTCGCTTCGACTCTTCCTTCCGACCCACCCAAAACTGCTGGTTTGCCAGTGACCACACCATTTACAGTCATACTGCTGTTTCGAGAATATTGGTCCATCATCCACGCCATTTCTCGTTGGCCAGTACCCATATCCGGAGCAGGAATGTCAGTGTCAGGGCCAAAGACATCAAACAATGAGGTAGTATATGCACGTGTCAATCTCTCTATTTCACCAGATGACATTTCCCTGGGATTACAGCATATTCCACCCTTTGCTCCACCAAATGGGATATCGACTACGGCACATTTCCAGGTCATCCAGGCAGCCAATGCTTTTACCTCATCAAGATTTACATGCGGATCAAACCTCACACCACCTTTTGATGGACCCAGAACATTGTTATGAATCACCCTGTAAGCCTCAAAAACTTTTATAGACCCGTTGTCCATGGTTATTGGAATATTGATGATCACCTGTTTGTCGGGAGATTTCAATACATTGAAAGTTTCTTCATTTAGCCCAAGATGCTTGGCTGCAATGATAAATCTGGACATCATAGACTCGAAAGGATTTTCCTTGTCGGTGATTGGTGCAGGCTCGATATACTCCATTATTTCAGATTAAAATTTACAACAGTTAAGAGAGCCCAATTTATAATTTTTTTTGCTTAGATATTCCTTTGGTTTTAGATAAAGCCTGATTCAATTTTAATGACTACCAAAAAATTATTTTCTACTGTATTTACTTACTAATATTCCTACAACTATGGCGAGCAAAAAAGAAGGGAATAGCTCTGCGAGTTCGGTAAAATAAATACCAATTGTTGGAATGCTTGGAATGATAAACTTAAACAAGGGAACGCACAGAAACCCAGTGACCATGGAAGCAATGGCACCTTTTTCATTATAACCTTTATAAAAAAGTGACAGGATGATTACGGGGCAAAAGGTTGCTGCAATACCCGACCAGCCAAATATGATAAACCAGAATATGGTTCTCTCTGGTGTTGTTACCGCAATGATCATGGCAAGGGCAAAAGAAAATAGCGCAATGCCTAATGTTACATATCGAGAGGTACGCGCAAGATCCACTTCTTTGATTTCAGGATGAAATATTTTTTGATAGAAGTCACGTGTTACAGCACTTGAGGCAAGTACTAATAACGAATCTACAGTTGACATGATGGCCGACAACACAGCTGCGATATAAATGCCAATGATTATTGTTGGAAAAATATTATCAACAAGCAAGGGCAATACATTTTGAGCTCCATTGCCCATAATGACCTCAACATCTTGCCCGACATCTGTAAGCAGGTATCTGCCAAGGATCCCGATTGACACTGCAGAAACATCAGTAAGGATCGTAAATGCAATAGCTACCCATCTACCTTTGTTAATTTCTCCTTCATTTTTAATGGACATAAATCGCACAAATACCTGTGGCGAACCCAGAAAACCAAGTCCTATGAAAAATAAACCACCGATTGTCATAAGGCTCAGTAAGGAGAATCCTCCGGCTCCCCAAATTGATAAAAGAGCAGGATCTATTTGGTTGAGACCAGAAAGGATCTCGTCTTTATTATCTATGGCCATATATGCCGCAATTGGCAACATTACCAAACCAAAAAGCATGATTAAGCCCTGGAATAGATCTGACCAGGCAACTGCTACAAAGCCCCCTGAAAAAATATAAGCAACCACAATAGCAAACCCAACAACAGCACCAATGTAATAATTCCATCCAAGAAATGATTCAAAAGCTGCCCCGGTAGCGTCAATTTGGGCACTTACGTAAATGATAACAAATATTGTAAGTGTTGCGGCAGAAATTATACGTAATAGGTGGTTTGTAGACTTGAAATGGCTTTCTAAATAATCTGGTATGGTAATAGAGTCATATTGGTCTGTGAGTCTTTTGAAAGGTTTTGCCATAAAAAACCAGGATATAGCTACTCCGGCAACCTCACCTAACACTACCCAAAATCCCTGAACACCAATCATTGCACCCATTCCGGTCAGACCAAGGAGTAGCCAACCAGACTCTCCTGAGGCGCGAGCAGAAAAAGCTACGACCCAAAAACCTAGTTTTTTCCCGCCTACATAATAATCTTTTAGACTTTTGATCTTTCTAGAAGCGAAGAATCCTATTCCAAATAGAATTCCAAAATAAATTATCAATATTATGTACTTGGTTAACATTTTGTATTTGTTTTTAATGTGAAGTCACTAAGTCCATAATAGCTTAGTAAAGAAAAGGAAAAAGGAACAGGGTTATTTTTTTCGCAAAACTGTGGCAAATAATAATAGCCTTCACTTGGTTCAATAAAATCTTCTTTCATCTGTCAGGTTAAAAAAATAGGTTTTTGTTTGCGTCCAAATAAAGCGTACTCAAACTATTGGGATTAAATCTTAAACTACATAACATTAATCTAATTGCAATACGCATCTGCAACTGAAATGGCTTTGGAAATAATATCCAACCCTTCATCCATTTGCTCCTTTGTTATATTTAATGGAGGAGTTATGAAGATGTAATTCCACCGAACAAAAGTGAACATACCCAGTTCTTTGATCTTGGCAGTTACCTGGTTCATTATTTCCATTTGATCTGGTTTAGCATTCCAGGGCGCCATTGGTTCTTTGGTTTCCCTGTTTTTCACCAGCTCAATACAGCCGAGTAAACCCGTATTTCTAAAATCACCAATGGAAGGATGCTTTTGAGTCAATTGCGCTACCCTAAGCTCCAGATAATGCCCCATTTCTGTAGTCTTATTTAGCAGATCTTCGTCTTCAGTAACTTTGATGACGGCCAATGCAGCGGCGCACGAAACAGCATGTGCAGAGTAGGTCAATCCTAACGGTAGCGGTCGATCTTTAAAGCTATCCGCAATTCGATCACTTACAATCAGACCACCTAAAGGCAAGTAACCTGAAGTAAGCCCTTTGGCCATACAAATGATATCAGGTTCGACCCCATGATGTTCTATAGCAAACCATTTACCTGTTCTTCCGAATCCGCTCATTACCTCATCATCTATCAATAGAATGCCGTATTGATCGGCAATTTCTCTTATCCTTGCCCAGTATCCGGGAGGGTATTTGATGCAACCTGAAGAACCCGATTCACCCTCCAATAATATAGCTGCCACATTTTCCGGATTTTCATATTGGACAATACGCTCCAAGTGAGCTGCACTACGTTCGGCACACTCTTCAGGAGTTCTGCTATGCCAGGGGCACCTATAGAAGTATGGGTTTTCTACATGAATCATATTGGGAACTTGCTGGCTGTCAACAGCATGTTTTCGGGGATCTCCTCCGGCAGAAAATGCGCCATAAGTTGCTCCATGAAAAGAGCGGTATAGGGCGATTATCTTATGTCTTCCAGTATAAACCCGCGCTACCTTTATAGCATTATCTATGGCATCTGCACCTCCCAAGGTAAAAAAAGTTTTGTTCAATGACCTCGGAGCCAACTCGGCAAGCTTTTTACCCAAGTCCCCTCTGGCTTTGGTAATGGCTCCTGGAAAGACGTAGCTTATCTCATCCATCTGTTGAGCTACAGCTTCCCGAATTGCTGGGTTTCCATGCCCAATATTGACATTCATCAGTTGAGAAGAAAAATCGATATACCGCTTGCCATCCCTGTCGTAAAAATAAACCCCTTCTGCCTTTTCAACATTCATGGGGTTTAGTCCATCTTGCTTTGACCATGAGAACATTGTATGGCCAAGGTTATTCTGTAAAATTTGTTCTTTTTCTGTCATATTTTTCTTTTTATGGTAGTAAACTGCTCGCCAAAAATATTATTTATTTGAATTAAATCTACAGATCCACTCGATAATTATTTCTATATTATAATCATCAATTAACTTCGTGTGAACTACCCTGCGCCAGGAGCGCAGGGCGTCTTAAATATCAAACAACTAAGTTGTTTGATATCGGGATCTTTACCTTGCTTCTTTATATAATTCTCTATTATGCTTCTATCCCCTTTCCCACTTATTGATCCTATATAATAGCCATCTGACCAATATTCACATCCACATAATTGTCGCTCTACCATTTGATGAAATTAACAATTATCCTTTTTCGAAGGATGGCAAGAAATCAATTCTTGTTAATTTGCATATTGAACGATTCAATTACTATTTCCCAAATTATTCGAATTATGAAACCAAACAACTTTTCAATCCTTTCTCAAGAGGTTTTCTTTTTACATTATTACCAATAAAAACTATTTTACTTTTTCGTACTTCACCTTCTTGCCAAGAGCTACCAATTTCTATTTTGCTATTGGATCGTACAGATTGAAAAATGATTTTATGTGTTTCATTTTCAAAATTGAGTATGCCTTTGATCCTGTAGATTTGGTATCCGCTAAGAAATAAAAGCATACTGATCCAGTGCTCAAATTTGTTTGCTTTTAGCGGTTCTTTAAATTCAAAACTATGCGCCACCAATTCGGGATGATGGTGATGGCGGTGTGGGTTGAGCAATTTATTTTCAAGCTGATTTCCATTGTACGCCCTGAGATTTAATACGTCTTTTTCTATGTTTCCAAAACTGCACTCATATATTGGTGCTTCGGCATTATATTTATTTATTTCTTCTTTTGCTACCTGCAATTGCTCCTTGGTTACGAGATCATATTTGTTCAGTAAAACCACATCTGCAAATGATATTTGTTTGTGAACTTCCCCGCGCTCTTCCAAGTTTTTGACAATATCCTTTGCATCGGCAAGGCAAATAGTTCCGTCAAGGAAAAACTTTGTTTCTTTATTGTTTCCAATAAATGCTGTTGCAATACCATCTGGTTCAGCGATGCCTGTGGTTTCAATAATCAAATGGTTAAAATTGTATTTGTCACTTGTGAGTTTCTGAAGCAATTCACCAAGTTCAACATTTAGCGAACAGCAAATACATCCATTGGCCATCTCAAAAATTCCATCCTTGGCATTGATTACCAGCTCCTGATCAATAGGTATATCTCCAAATTCATTTTCAATGATGGCAAATTTTTTGTCTGGGTTATTTGCAATTAATTTATTCAACAGGGTTGTCTTGCCTGCACCCAAGAATCCTGTAATGATGGTTACTGGAATTTTATTGCTTTTTGTCATGGTCGTGGTCTTTGTGTGGCACTGGGTCGTAGCCACTTCCGCCCCATGGATGGCAGCTACCAATACGCTTGATGCCGAGCATAAACCCTTTCCAGGGCCCATGGGTTTTTAAGGCTTCTACCATATATTGTGAGCAGGAGGGGGTGTACCGGCATGTCCCAGGGAATAGCGGAGAAATGGCATATTGGTAAAATCGTACCAAACCAACCAGTAGCATTGAAAATATGTTTTTCATTCTCAAAATTGCCTTTAGGGAAACCCTATTAATTTAATGCAATATACTAGCCTATTGACATTGTCCAATGCAGGTTTACTCATACCGTAATGATGTAATTGGGTCTTGGCTGGCGGCTCGTTTGGCAGGGGCATAGCCAAAAATAACGCCTATTGACACAGCAACGCCAAAGGATATCAGGATAGAATAAAAGCTTAAAATGGTTGGGATATCAGCTAATTCAGAAACACCAATAGCAATGGTGCTTCCGAGAATTATTCCTACCACGCCGCCGCTAACAGAAATCATCACGGCTTCCAAGAGAAACTGGTAAGATATATCTGATTTTTTTGCTCCAATAGACATACGCAGCCCTATTTCTTTAATCCGCTCTAGCACAGAAGCCAACATGATATTCATAATACCTATACCACCTACCAAAAGAGAAATACCGGCAATTGCGCCTAACACAAAATTGAAAATACTCTTTGTTCGCTGTTGTTGCTTCAATAATAATTCAGGGATTGTGATTTCATAGTCCACAATATTTTTGTGTTTTCGTTTCAAGATTTTTGCAATTACCTGAGCTATGCCATTCAATTGATCAGAAGAAGAAACCTGCACTACCAGCCGATCTAATTGATGATAGTTTGTAAATTTTTCACGTTCTTCAGGGTCCGATCTGTTAAATAATTTGATTGCCGCTTCGGTAACTAACCCTCTGTTTTCATAGCGGATCAGCACAGTTTTCAAAGTGGTATAAACATCCATATTATAATTTCTGATACCAAGATTAGAGATGCTCTTTTTAGAAATGTGTCTCTCTTCCAGAACCCCAACCACCTTTAACCAATGATTGCCCACTTTAATCTTTTTTCCTATAGGATTTTCTCGACTAAAAAATTTTGCCTGAATGCTTTTTCCGATAATGCAAACCGGCTTTCCCTGGCTGATATGTTCTTGGTTGAAATACTTCCCCTGGGCCAGCTGAAATCCCGAAAGGCGAAAATAGTTGTTCTCTATCCCAACGAGCTTGGCACTTCGCCTTATGGCATTTTTTATAACATAGGTATCGATGATAATCTCAGGGCTAACGCTTTCGATTCCTGTAAGTACATTCTCAATACTTTTTGCATCAAGTAGGGAAAGTCCCGGGGAAAGTTTTTTTTCTGAACCTTCGTTACTTTCTCCTTCACTGAGATCAGATTCATTCTGCTCTATAATTGGCGTGATAACTATATTATTTACACCAACCAATTTTATTTGCTCCAGGATTTCTTCTTGTGCTCCCGACCCAATAGCCATCATTGCTATTACAGCTGCAACACCAAAGATAATTCCGAGTCCCGTAAGTAACGAACGTAATTTATTTGCCAAGACTGCCTCCAGCGCAATGTCGAAGTTGGCTATTATTCGCTGATCCATGATTTGCTATTGTAATGTCAATTGTTCGCTAGTTTTTTCCAGTCTTTCAATTTTTTCATCTTCTATGCCATCGGGATCAGACAAATAGATAAGGTCATTTTCTTTCAGCCCTTTGAGAATTACGACTTCATCGGCATTGGATTTTCCGAGAAATACTTCTTGTTTTACCATGCCTAAACCATCTCTTTTTATAACATAAGAAATTGAATCTCCTTGCGAGTGCAAAGATTCTACGGGTATAAACAACACATCTTCCAATATGCCTGAAATAATTGTGTTGCTTGTAGTCATTCCCGGCCTTAGGGTAGTATCTGACTCATTGATTTCGATGAGCAGCTGAAATACTTTTGCATCGGAGTTTGGCTTTTGCTCTCCCACATTAGCAATACTTATCACCTTTCCCGAAAGTTTTTTGGAAGGAAAAGCATCCAGGCCAATTTCAACTTCTTGGTCAACTTTTACTGCATTGATATCCACTTCATTGATATATGTTTTAGAAACCATCTTACTGAGATCAGGAAGCTTAGCCACCACCGGATCCCATGGTGATATCATACCGCCAACACCTTGTTTCTGTCCGCGCCAGTTTCGTTTATAAATTACCATTCCCTGTTCAGGAGCCGTAACCGTAAATTTACCGGACAAAATTTTAAGAAAATCAAGTTGATTTTGATCGTCCATCATTTTTGCAGCTGCACCTTCTACTTCGGCAATAGATTTTTCTTTTTGTAGCTGATAGTTACCCACTGCCTGATCAAAGGTTCGCTTGGCCTTTTCCAAATTTATTTCTGACTTTTTTATTTCTGCAGGAGGTTCAAATTGCGATTGGCTTAAAATAATATCCTTTTCTTCGATGTCATACTTTAGGTTAATCATTTCGTCGCGCGCTTTTCTCAATTCCAAGGCTGTGTCAAGTCTTGTTTGGGTATATTTCGATAATGATTGTTGCAGGTCTGTTTCTTTTTTCTGGATTTTATCACCGATTTCCGATTGATCAAGGCGTGCAATATATCCGCCTTTTTCTACAACTGTTCCCTCATCAACAATATTATCGATTTTAACTTGCCAGATATTGGCTGTTCTCAACCCATTGGGCCCCATGATTTCAATAGAATTTTTGGCGTCAAGTTCGCCTGTAGTAGTCACGTCCATCCTAAAAACGCCTTTTTTTACTTCTGCAAGAACCTCAGAAGAATCAGTATTCATAGATGTAAATTTCTGAAAAAGAAATATTGAAATAATTATACCGACGATAGAAATAGAGATGATTATTTTCTTATTCATGATTATACAGTTGGCAAGATTTAATGGAGTAGGGTAGTAACGAAAATCAATAAATTTTATGTTTGACAAGTTAGCCAATAATCCATAAAATGTCTTTATATGCCTCGAGAATTGCGTTAATCTATTTCACATTATCAGCATATTGTTAATCAAGATTAGCTGGCAAAAATAATTTTTGTTTTGAGAGCCACCTATTTGCACTCATTATTTTCCAGAGCAAAGAATCTACCTCCATTAATAAAAATCTTATCGTCTTTAATCTCCATGTCCAAAATCAAATCGTCATTTTTGGTGAAATAGAGATGGAGTTTGCCTTTTTCTCCAATACCCTCAGCTTTCCATGTGCCTTTTTTTCTGCCTTTGTAGGCGCTATTTTCTACCTTGAGCAATCCCTTGGTTTTGATTTTTGACCGAAATGTACCATCTGCACAAAGCCAGATTTCGTTCTGCTCTTTGTACTGGGTGCTGGAAAGGTACGACATCATGTATTTATCTTTCAGAAACCCAGGCCAGTCAAAATCACCATAGATACTGCCAATGCTTGGTTCTTCAACGCTGGAAGATGCTACCAGCTGATCAAAGTTTTTTCGATATGTCTCATAAAGATTGACAGGAGACAACAATGCAAGTGTCATTGTCCATCCATGGCCACCGTCAATGGCTACTGCGTACCCTTTGTAAGGTTCCAATGAGCCGATAACATCAAATTCTCCAATCATCTGTTTGCCGTTAATTGTCGGTTCGCCTTTTAGGCTTATAACTATCTCATCTGTAAGTGACAATGGATAATCCCATTCTTTTCTTAGCTCTCCCATATTCATGTGATTGGCATTTATAAACATATATCCATCGGTATTTCCATTAGGGATCATCAGAAAAACTTCTTCCTCTTGGGGCAGGGTGCCAAACCATCCTTCAGGGACCACACCTTTGTATCCTACTAATGGAGCAAAAATTTCCTGACCTTGCTCATATACCGCACCGGGTTTTAAGCGATCTTGAGAAAAGGAATATGTTGTAAGAAATAAAAAGGGTAAAACAAGAGATGGAATTTTCATTTTGATAATATCAGGTTTATGATAAAAGTAATTTAAAAAACTTAAATCACACAAATAAAACGAGAATACGCCAGCAGAATTATAATTTCTTTCCCAGTCCTTATTCAAGAATAATTATGACCTAAATATATCGCAGGAATAAATGGATTTTATGATATAGATCACCTTAATGAAAATTAAATAAGCTTGCCGTACAGTCAATTTTTGATTCGTTTACAGTATTATTATTTCACTCAATGTAAAATAATAATATCGCAACCTTACTTCGTTTGAAGCATGAGCGATTTGAGCTGTTTCTTGTGTGACTTAACGCACACTTAATTTGCATTTATCTAATATTTCTAAAATTCCTATTTTCAATGATGATATATTTTTTTACCATCTTAATATGATCAAAATCATATTATATTTATTTATAAATAAGTTTATTTGTACAATAAGTATATGATCATTCTAAGATTATTTACTTTTTTGAAAATAATTATGACAGGTAAGTATAATCATCACTTTTTCTAAAAATGCAATTATTATGAATCAATCCAGGAGAGAGTTTTTGAAAATATCCAGCCTAGGTATTGGAGGCGTGACGCTCGCCGCTCCGTTATTTAATTGGGCAAATGGTGCTATCGTTTCAGATGAAAAAATACCTGTGAATATTACCAATCGAACGCCCACATATTGTGAAGTTTGTTTCTGGAAATGTGCCGGTTGGGTATATAAAAACGATGAAGGAAATATCTGGAAAATTATTGGTAATGACGATGATCCACATTGCAACGGTAGACTTTGCCCAAGGGGCACTGGTGGTGTTGGGATGTACACCGATGAAGACCGACTTAAAACTCCGTTGATTAGAAAAACGATCAATGGGCAACAACAATTTGTAGAAGCGAGCTGGGAAGAGGCCCTAAATCTGGTCGCTAAAAACCTGAATCAAATAAAGGAAAAGTATGGTCCTGAAAGTACCGCATTATTTACTCATGGATCAGGGGGGAAGTTTTTTGGAGATTTGCTCAAGTCATATGGTTCCACCAATATCACGGCACCGTCATTTGCACAATGTCGCGGACCGAGAGAAGTTGCTTTTCTCACTACATTTGGTGAGATCATCTCGTCACCAGAGCGTGTAGATATTCGTGATACAAAATGCCTTGTGCTTATTGGATCTCATATTGGAGAAAATATGCATAATGGCCAGGTACAGGAAATGTCTGATGCGATTGACAAAGGAGCTACCATCATTACAGTTGACCCAAGGTTTTCTACTGCAGCTTCCAAATCAAAACATTGGCTACCGATAAAGCCATCTACAGACATGGCACTGCTTCTTGCATGGATTCATGAGGTGATATATAACAAATGGTACGACAGGAAGTATGTCGAGAAGTATTGCTATGGCCTGGAAGATCTGAAAGAACATGTCAAGAATTATACACCGGAATGGGCATATGGCATTACTACAATCAAGCCGCACGTAATTCGAGAAACAGCCAAGGAAATGGCCAACGCTTCTCCTGCGGTAATTATTCATCCTGGCCGTCATGTTACATGGTATGGAGATGATACACAAAGATTGCGTGCAGTAGCCATACTCAATGCTTTGTTGGGTTCGTGGGGCAGAAGAGGAGGATTTTATAGTCCAGAAAAAAAATCGCTGCCAAGTTTCCCACATCCGGAATATCCGAAATCGAAAAAGACATGGAGAGATGCACATCCAGGGAAATACAATTTAGCAATAGAGGTTGTTTCTAATATAGTTTGTGATGCTACTATTCCGACTGCTGATAAAGAGAGTAGCTTTAAAGCCTGGGTTGTGAATGGGACAAACCTGATATTCACACTACCGGATCAGAAGAATACCTTAAAAGCCATTCAACATCTGGAGTTTATGGTAGTAATCGATACTATGCCGATGGAGATCACGGGTTTTGCTGATGTTGTCCTTCCAGAATGTACATATCTCGAACGATATGATTATTGCAGGTCAAGTCAGCACAGGGAGCCGAACATCGCCTTGAGGATGCCGGCCACTGAACCAAAATATAACACTAAACCAGATTGGTGGATTGTAAGACAGCTTGCGCATAAAATGGGATTAGACAAATATTTCAAATGGAATGACATTGAGGAGGTTTTAGATTGGCAATTGAAACAAGTTGGAACTTCACTGGAGGAAATGAAAAGGGTAGGACTTAAGAAATTTCCCAGAGAATATGATGACTTGTACTTTGCTGAAGATGAAGACATAGAATTCAATACCAATACCGGAAAAATAGAACTTTACTCTACCGACCTGGAAGCTGAAGGTTTTGATCCGATGCCGGTTTATACTTCACATCCGGAGCCAGATCCTGGATTCTATAGGTTAAACTATGGTCGAACTCCAGCACATACTTTTAGCAGGACAGCGAACAATCCGAACCTTACGGATTTGATGGACGAAAATGTGCTGTGGGTTAATCCTATAGTGGCCAAAGAGTGGGATCTTAAAAAAGACCAGGAAGTTTGGTTAGAGAATCAAGATGGAATTTTATCATCTTTTCCAATAAAAGTGAGAATCACAGAGCGAATACGGCATGACTCGGTGTATATGGTTCATGGTTTTGGTCATGCCGAAAAGAGATTGTCTAGATCATTTGGCAAAGGAGCCAGTGACACAGAATTAATTTCAAATGTGATGGTTGACCCTATTATGGGAGGCACTGGAATGAGAGGTAATTTTGTGACAATTAGGGTAGAAAATCCACATAAAGAGGAGGTAGCATTATGAGGTATGCAATGGCAATAGATACAAAAAAGTGTGTCGGTTGTAGTGACTGTGTAGTCGCTTGTCAGACAGAAAATAACGTCCCTATCGGTTATTGCAGAGACTGGATTGTCGAGATAACGGAAGGTAAATATCCGCAACTTGAATTGGAGATAAGATCGGAACGATGCAATCATTGCTCTAATGCTCCATGTGTGAGATGCTGCCCAACAGGTGCAAGCCACTATGCCGATGGAGGAATTGTGATGGTAACGCACGATATGTGCATTGGTTGTGGTGCATGCATAGCATCTTGTCCTTATGATGCCAGATACCCTCATCCTGATGGATACGTAGATAAATGTACTTTTTGCCTTCATAGAGTAAAGGAGGGACAAAAGCCTGCATGTGTGGAAGTTTGCCCAACGAAATGTATGTATTTCGGAGATATGGATGATCCAAATAGTGAGGTGTCAAAAATTTTGAAAAGGAGAAAACACAAAACCCTGGTTCCTGAGGCAGGGACTAAACCAAATGTCTATTATTTGATATAAAAAGCGCAGAAGCTATGAAAGAGGAATTAATCACAAGCGGACGAATGAACTACAAAGTTGATCCGGCTCTTCATATTTGGGGCTGGGAAATATCATTATATCTTTTTTTAGGCGGACTGGCTGCAGGAGTTTTATTTTTTGCGGCGTTGTACTATTTAAAAGGTAAAGAAAGTGAATACCAGTCTGCTGTTAAATGGGTACCAATGCTTACTCCAATTTTATTGGCGATTGGTTTGGGGGCACTATTTCTCGATTTACATCATAAACCCTATTTCTGGAGACTATACACCACTATAAAGATTCAGTCACCTATGTCATGGGGAGCATGGACATTGATGGTTGTATCGCCTTTGTCCATTATTTGGTCTGCCACATATGTCAAAGACTTATTCCCCAAATGGGATTGGAAGATAAAATGGTTAGAGAATTTAGTAAATTACTTTATAGACAATAGAAGGCAAATTGCATGGATAATGATCGTTTTTTCAGTGATTCTGGGTATTTACACAGGTATTTTACTTTCTGCATTCAATGCCAGACCATTATGGAATACATCTATTCTTGGTCCATTATTCCTTGTATCAGGATTGTCGGCAGGAGCAGCATTGATCATGATGTTATCAAAGAATCCTATTGAAAGAAAGCAGTTTAGCCAGATTGACTTACTGCTCATTGCCATAGAGTTGGCTTTGATCATTCATATGTTTATGGGTTTTAGGGCAAGTTCGGAAGTACAAATAGAAGCCGCAGCATTATTTCTTGGAGGTCCATATACCTTGCCATTCTGGATATTTGTTGTATTTCTGGGTATGGTATTACCGGCATTCCTTGAATTTTGGGAATTGAAAGGAAATCATATTCCGGCATATATTCCAGCTATGTTGATCATATTTGGCAGTGTGATGTTGCGATTTATCATAGTGTATGCGGGTCAGGCGAGTAGATATCTTTATTAAGTAAAAACTAATAATTATCAATTATGGAAAATAAAGGTAATAAGTATATGAATCCTTATATGGCTGGGGTGATACTGGGGGTTGTACTATTGGCATCATTTTATCTTACCGGAAGAGGTCTGGGAGCAAGTGGGGCTATGAAAAGCATCGTTGTAAGTGGTGTGGCTACTGTTAATAGGGATTATGCCGAAAACTCACACTTTTTTTCTAAGTATATCTCTGGGGATAAAAATCCTATGAAATCATGGTTGGTATTGGAAGTTTTGGGTGTTTTGGTTGGAGGATTTATTTCAGGGGCATTGAGTGGTAGGTTGAAGCTTAAGCTTGAGAAATCACCTAAAATAACCAGTAGAAAAAGAATAATGCTTGCAATAATTGGAGGGGCGTTATTTGGATTTGGTTCCCAATTGGGCAGAGGTTGTACGAGTGGCGCAGCACTGAGTGGCATGGCAGTAATGTCCATTGCGGGATATGTGACTATGATGGCCATATTTGGGACAGCATTTGCCTTAGCATACTTTTTTAGAAAGAATTGGATTTAATTATTATAAATTTTAAATAGAAAATAAATGGGACCTATAATTCCTCTATTCGAAATATCAGAAGAAATCAATTTATTGATTGCCTTTCTCATTGGTTTAGGATTTGGATTTGCCCTGGAGCAAGCAGGATTTAGCTCTAGTAGAAAGCTAGCTGGAATGTTTTACGGCTATGACACCACAGTATTAAAAGTATTTTTTACAGCTTCATTAGTAGCCATGCTTGGTCTGCTGTTTTTAAATGCTATGGGCTTGATGGATATGAGCATTATTTATATAAATGAATATTTTGTAACATCTGCGATAGTAGGAGGGGTGATAATGGGAGCCGGATTTATTATTGGTGGTTTTTGCCCCGGAACCAGTGTTTGTGCTGCAGCTATTGGTAAAATTGATGCTATGTATTTTTTTGGAGGAAGTTTGATTGGCATTTTGATTTTTGGACAAACATATCCCTTATGGGAAAAATTACATAATGCAAAATATTTAGGTCCAATAAAATTGTCAGATAGCCTTGGTATTTCAGATGGTATATTGGGGCTAATGGTAATCATTGCCGCTATCATAATGTTTTGGATTGGTGAAAAGGCCGAAAAATTATTTAAGAGAGAAAAAATTAGTAAAGAATTATAAAGACAAAAATAATATCATGAAACATAGATTTATATTATCAATCGTATTGGTAAGTCTTGGACTAATTGCTGCTGTTCTACCTCAACAGCAAAATTCATCTTTGGAGTTGGATGCCAAGCAATTGCTCTACGAAATTCAATTAGAAAATTATATTATTTCTATTGATGAGATGGCTAATGCCATGATCAACAATGACCCTGAATATCAACTTATCGACCTTAGGTCAGAGACTGATTTTAATCAGATTAGTTTGCCGGGGGCTATTAATATCCCATTCGCAGAATTATTCGATGAAGAATGGGCTCCATACATAGATCAGGTAGCCAGGAAAAATGTATTTTTCTGTAATGGCACTACTCTCGCCAGCGAAGCGTGGATGCTGACCAGGCAAAAGGGTTATAAAAACAATTATATATTAAAAGGAGGATTGAATAATTGGCACGATACAATAATTGAGCCCGTAGTACCTAAACCAGAAGATGGTGAAGAAGCGATATACAATTATCAAACCAGAATGGGAGCGAAGCAATTTTTTACCGGTGAAGGCAGCTCAAGCAATTCATCCAATAAAATAAAAGCAAAAAAACCTGTGCCCAGGAAGAAGAAAAAAATGGTTGCAGGTGGTTGTAGTTAGTCCATTTTCGTTCTATTGAAAAATATAAACTCATGAAAAGGCCATATATAAAATTACTCGGATTGATAATTGTTCTGCTTTTTGCAGGGTTAATATTTACTTCTCTAAAGAGTAGTAAAAAATACAGATTCAATAAGGCTGCTGAAGTGCAGCATAGCGAATTGATTAAAGCGAATCATTTTATCAGCCCTGAAGAAGCTAAAGCATTACTTTCTAATCAGGATGATGATTACGTTATTGTAGATATTAGAAGGCCAAGAGATTTTGATAATTTTCATATCCCAGGGTCAGTAAATATCCCTCTTCAAAGGGTACTAGATGATAAATTTAAGCCATATTTAAATAACAATAAAAAGAAAATTTTATATAGCGCTGAAAATATCAAAGCTAATGAAATTTGGTTATTACTTTCTCAATTTGGTTACGACAACTTGTTTGTGTTGCAGGGAGGGGCTAATTATTGGAAGGACCATATGATTTCAAAAAACGTATTTGATAAAAAAGGAGAATTTGATGATGAAAAATTAAATTTTGATCCTAAGAAATTGAATACGTCAAAATAGAGATTTTCTTTTCAGCTCAATGTCAATTCAAGAATATCAAAACATGTCTGGCTTCTACTAAAAATGCTTAGAACAGCATAATTTTTATTTTCCGACGATCAATAATCTTAATAAATTTCAGGCACAAATGTTTGCTCATAAAGTGGGGTACGAACATAGTCAGTATTCATCTTGATTTTTGGCAGTTTTATTGGAGGTTCCGGTTTATATTTATAAGGAATCTTACTCAATAAATGTGCTATGCAGTTTAGTTGTGCTTTCTTTTTAGAATCTGCATTAACCACAAACCATGGTGAAATTAGTGTATCCGTATAATGAAACATTTCGTCCTTAGCCCTGGAATATTCCTCCCATTTATCCCTTGATTTGAGATCCATAGGGCTAAACTTCCATTGTTTCAAGGGGCTGTTTATGCGTTCTTCAAATCGCTTTTCCTGCACCTTGTCGCTTACAGAAAACCAATATTTGATTAATATTAATCCTGATCGTACCAGCATATTTTCAAAAAGTGGACAGGACCTTAAAAATTCCTGATACTCTTCCTCAGTACAAAATTTCATCACTTTTTCTACGCCCGCCCGATTATACCAGCTTCGGTCAAAAAGAACAATTTCTCCTCCTGCAGGCAAGTGAGGTGCATACTTTTGGAAATACCATTGCGTTTTTTCTTTTTCTGTGGGAATTCCAAGAGCAGTTACCTTGCATACTCTGGAGCTAAGGCGTTCTGTGATTCTTCTTATTACACCACCTTTACCGGCGGCATCTCGACCTTCAAAAATAACGACAACTTTTTTCTTTTCTTTTTTTACCCATTCTTGGAGTTTTACTAATTCTTCCTGAAGTTTCTGAATCTCTTTTTCGTAGGTCTTAGTAGAAAACTTGATTTTAGAATCAGATTTGTGTTTGTCTTTTGACATATCGATAAAAACTTAATCCGACTGAATATATGAAAAAAAATGAATGTTGGATAAGTTAAATACTAATTTTTTCTTCACGTTTTGGATGCCGTACGTTGCTTTTTGGAAGGGTAAACTTAAATGTGGTTCCAACTCCAACTTCACTTACTACCGATATGCTTCCATTATTTTTTTCTGTAAATTCCTTGCACAGAATCAATCCAAGTCCAGTACCCTTTTCTTTGTTAGTGCCCAATGTGGTATGCTTAGAACTAATACTAAATATTTTAAGTTGATCGGTACTCGTCATGCCAACCCCCGTATCTCTAATACCAATTTCTACATCATCTTTCCACTTATCGACCGAAAAGGAAATTATCCCATCTCGGTTGGTGAACTTTATGGCGTTTGAGAGTAAGTTTCTTACAATAGTTCTCACAGAATTGATATCTGCAAAAACCATAATATCTTCTTCAGCTAGTATTTCAATATTAATTTTTTTATTAATAGCCGCCTTTGAAAGTAGTTGAATATTTTCTTTTATAACATTTGAAATAGGAAAGTTCTCAGGTTTAAATTGTATCCTTCCGGTTTGAGAGCGAGCCCATCCAAGTAAATTATCTAATAGTTCAAATAAATTTTTTAGTGATTTATCCAGCTCTCTGGCAAGCGTGCGAATTTCCTCTTCAGACAAAGATGCAGTATGATTAATCAATAAATGCGAAAAAGATGACAGCGAATTTAGCGGGCCTTTTAAATCATGGCCAATAATTGAAAAGAATTTGTCTTTTGTGCTATTGAGTTCTGTCAATTTTTCATTCTGCCCCAGCATTTGGTCATTGATTTTTTGTAATTCATTATTCAAGCGCTTTTTATCAGCATATGATTTAATGATAATAACAGATAGAGCAATAGTTATAAGTAAAAACAAAGTGAGCGAAATAATGAATTTTCTACTTGTAGCCAGTTGTTGTTCATTTTTCTTTTGTATTTGTTCCAGTGTAGTAATTTCTTGTCCGCGTCTTTCTATTTCATTTTTATTGTTGATCTCTTCAATTCTTCTTTTGCTTGCCTCAGCATAAATCAATTCACTAATTCCAGAAAACTTATTTTGATAAAACAATGCCTTCTTAAAGTCCTTGTCTGCCAAATATGCCTGATACAAAAAATCAAAGCTTTGTTGCATGAGTTTATTAGAATTAACTAATTCAGCATTATTTAACCCAAGTTTTAAATTTCTAATAGCTCTTTTGTATTCTTCTTTTTCAATAAATATGAGGCCGATTTTATTATATGATTCAGCAAGACCAGTTCTGTCATTAATTTCATTTCTGATTGATAGTGAATTTAATTGGAGTTGAAATGCTGTATCTAATTGGTCCATTGATTTGTAGCTATCACTCATTTTAAATAGTGCAATAGCTACTTGAATGTCTTTGCCCAGAGTATTATATATATCAAATGCCTGTTGATAATGTTGAAGCGAGAGATTATGATTAAAGCTATGTTCATACATGTCGCCAAATGTCAGGTGTGTTTCGGCAGACATATTTAAGAGGTCATGAATTTTTGCCAGTTTAAGTGATCGTTTGAGACATTGCTCGGCTTTGTCAATATCTTCAAGTTCTATATAAGAATGTGCTTGACTTATTAAGGTGAGGGAAATTAAGTTATTTATTCCAAGGCTATCTGCTAAATAGCTTGCCTCAATCTGATATTCTAGCGATTTAGTAATATCTCCGATCTTTTGATAAATGTCTGCAAGCGCCAATTTGGAAAATATAAGTTCTTTAATAAGCCCATTGGATTTGGCATTTATCTCAGCTTGTTTGCAATCGTTCAAAGCTTTCTCATGATCTGAAGTAAGATGTGAATTGGACAATCCAATGTATCTTTGAGCTTTTATCTCAAATTCCTTATTGTTTTCTAATAAAGCCAGACTTAAAAGTTTTTGAGCTTTTTTGCTGGCCTGTAGTGGTTCATTCCTAAAATAATAGGGAATGATTTCATCAAGAATTAATAGCTTTTCTTCATTTTCAACTAATATTAGTCGAGTCTCTAGGCTGTCAATATAATTTTCTGCAAAAACCTGAATTTGAGAATTGATACAGAATAAAAGAATTAGTAGAATTCTAATTTGCATATCCTTTAGTATATAACTTCAATGGTATTGTCTGTTTTTCAATTATTACGGATCAAAAATAATTATTTATTCTTTAAATGAGCTTTCTATTTTTGGTACAAAGATTACATGCATACAATTCTCAACCGTATCTGTGCATTATTGAGAGTACTTTTTTATGTTAATCATACCAAAATAAAGATTCTTGTGATATTCTGTTATTGAATTACAAATAATTGTTTACGGAAATATTTTTCAAAAAATAGCCAATTAAGGATCTTCAAATAACTTTGACATTTTATATTTATTACATAATTTTGCGCTACATATCTGTAATAAATCTTATTTAAGTAATTTTTTGCCTTTCAGCATCTTTGCAGATTGTTTTTCGTAAATATATTATTAACTAATTTGCAACGGCTTCAGAGATGTGCCGTTCTTTTATTTTATAAAAAACGTTATTCAAAAATGTCAGAGATATCTTACTATACAGAAAAAGGGCTTAAAAGATTAAAAGATGAGTTCAATTATCTTAAAACAACCGGTAGAACTGACATCGCCAAACAAATAGCTGAGGCTCGCGATAAAGGAGATTTAAGTGAAAACGCAGAATACGATGCCGCTAAAGATGCTCAAGGGCTTTTGGAATTGAAAATTGCCAAACTGGGAGTGGTAGTTGGAAATGCCAGGGTGATGGATGAAAAAAATATTGACATATCAAAAGCTTCTGTACTTGCAAAAGTTAAAATCAAAAATAAAAAAAACGGAGCTTCCATGACCTATACATTGGTATCTGAGGAAGAGGCAGATCTGAAAAGCGGAAAAATATCAATACAATCTCCAATTGGAAAAGGGTTGTTGGGCAAAAAGGTAGGCGAGGTAGCTGTAATTCAAATTCCAGCGGGCAAGGTAGAATTTGAAATCCAGGACATATCGCTTTAAATGAGCAGTATATTTACAAAAATTATTGAAAGGCACATCCCTGCACACATCATTGCTGAGGATAATGAAAATATTGCTTTTCTGGATATTAATCCTCTTTCTGTTGGGCATACGCTAATTATACCAAAAAAAGAAATTGATTACATTTTTGACTTGGACGATGAGACCTACACCTCATTAAATAAATTTGCCAAAAAAGTTGCCATAGCTATAAAGAAGGTTGTAGGCAAAAGAATTGGCACTGCCGTAATTGGAATTGAAGTACCTCATGCACATATCCATTTGATTCCTTTTGCAAAAATGTCGGAACTCAATTTTGCAAATCCAAAATTGAAACTTTCGAATGAGGAATTGGCAGAAACAGCTGCAAAAATTTCTGCGGCATTTACCAATTGATAAAAGATATTGTCCGTTTATTTTACTAATCTGTGGTAATTTAATAATTACTCCATTTTGATCCTCACTTCAATCTTCCTGGGTTTTCTGTGATAAATGAAGCCCAGCTTTTCGTCTTATTTGCTTTAGAATTACCATTGTAATAATGGCAAAGTGCTACTGCGAGAGCATCTGTAGCATCAAATAATTTCGGATCTCCCTCAATGTTAAGTATAGATTTCAACATGCTGGCTACCTGCTCTTTTGAAGCATTTCCATTTCCGGTAACTGATTGTTTGACTTTTTTTGGAGCATATTCTGCAATAGGGATCTCTTTAGATAAGGCCGCCGCCATAGCTACTCCCTGCGCCCTGCCAAGCTTTAACATAGATTGTATATTTTTTCCATAAAACGGAGCCTCAAGTGCTACCTCATCAGGACTAAAATCTTCAATAATACTTAATACTCTTTCAAATATTTTCTTGAGTTTTAGTTCATGTGTCGAATACTTGGACAAATGGATTACGCCATACTGGATAATATTCAACTTACTACCTCTTATCAATAATACCCCATAACCCATGACACTTGTACCCGGGTCCATACCGAGAATAATTTTTTCCTTTGGGGAATTTGATTTGATCTTCACCAGCGTCGAATATTAAATACACTATGTGCCCAAAATTGATCAATCCTATATAATTTTACACGCATATGGTGTTATATTTTTTTATAATTTTCTCAATGTATTTTATTTTCCTACTGATCTTGTTGTATGGATGGAATAGGTCTATTAGTCAGCCATTGAGTACCAGTTCTGTATCCAACCCTCTGTTCATATCAGTGATTGTCGCAGTAAGAAATGAAGATGAAAATATCCTCAGGTTATTAAACTGTCTGTCGCTACAGTCATACCCCAAGGAAAAATATGAGGTTATCATTGTTGATGATCATTCCACAGACCATACTGTATCGAAAATCCAAGGTTTTAAAAAGTCACAAAATTTTAATCTAAGATTATTAAAAAGTGAGCACAAGAATCTAAAAGAAATTACCCCAAAAAAGGCCGCCCTTCAGCAAGGTATTGATTCCGCCAAAGGAGATGTTATTATGATGACAGATGGCGATTGTTGGTTTGGTGAGGATTGGATCCAGTCATTTTCTTTGGCCTTTTATAATGATTCAATCAAGTTTGTGGCAGGCATGGTAGCCATAGAGGTTAATATTACGATGCTATCTAAAATCCAATCAATTGAATTTTCTAGCCTTATTGGCACTGGAGGTGCGTTAATTAATCTTAATTATCCATTGATGTGCAATGGTGCCAACCTCGCATTTCGAAAAGAGGTGTTTTATGAAGTTGATGGTTATTCAGGATATGAAAATAACTCTTCGGGAGATGACGTTTTTCTGATGCAAAAAATAAACAATAATTATAAAAATTCCATTGCCTTTATTAATGACCACCGAGCGGTAGTTTACACTTTTCCTCAGCCATCATTTTCGACATTGTTACACCAAAGGAAAAGATGGGCCTCAAAATGGCACAAATATCCATTGGTGTTTAGCTGGCTTATTCCAGTATTTCTCTTTATTCATTACCTCTCTTTTATTGCAATAATTTTGATGGCTATTATTTCTGTACAATTTATGTTTTTGGCTGTTTCGCTTATCATGGTCAAAATTATTTTGGATGGGGTATTTCTTAGAAAGGTAATGAAAATATGTAAATTGAAATTTGAGTTTTTTACATTCTTATTAAGTGAAGTCATTTATCCATTTTATGCTATCATTATTGGAATATCAGTCCAATTTGGAAAGTATGAATGGAAAGGCAGGTCGTACAAAATATAGACAATAGAAAGTGAAATTAGTATGAGCGATAACGAATTCGATTTAATTGATGAATTATATTTCATTAGTTCTTACTCAAGCCTGGATAAAGCAATTGATATTAATGGTGAAATATTAAAATCAACACTTATCAATGTACTCAAAAAAGGTTGGGTAAATTGTTACGTTTCGCCAATAGATAAAATTGGGTTTGATATTAAATTATTTGAAAAGGATTATCGTAAATATCACTATCTTGCCACCAAAGCAGGGCTCCTGGCCCATAATAGTAAATTTTGATGAGCGATACAGACGCTAAATCTCCTGGTTATTACCTACGAAACAGGCTTAAGCAAAATAAGCCGGCCATGTATGGCCTTTTTGTAATATCTGCCTCATTTATAATTTCCTTACTCGGTTATTTGGTTATGCAGGACAGCACCCCTAATGCAAATGATGGTGCAGTGCAAATCCAAAAACAAGCTCCTGGATTTGAAGTGACTTTTTTGAAAATAAGAAAGAACAGGAATATCGAACAGGTTAATATATTTCAGAAAATATTATATGGCCAGGAGAGCCAGTTTATGATTGTGCCAATTAAGAAGTGTGAAATTGACAGCCTTACAGTAAAAGTAAGCGTATTTGGAAAAATAAATTATATAAAAGAATATGATCTGCTTGATGTCGTAAAGTCTAAAAACCAAAATAGTTACCAAATGAATAAGGGTGCTGGCAGTGAGTTAGCTATTAATTATACAAACCTGCTGGATGTTGAGGAGGTGATTTTGTATGAGGATCTACTAAATGAGTTTTGGGCCAATAATATTGAATCAAGAAAATACTGGTTGGGCACAGATAAAATGGGAAGAGATATGCTCAGCAGACTTTTATTTGGAATCAGGATTTCGCTATCCATAGGTACAATTTCAGTACTTATTTCTATGTTGTTGGGTATGTCGCTTGGGGCAATCGCGGGTTTTTTTGGTGGGAAAATTGATATGTTTATACTTTGGTTTATGTCTGTCATTTGGTCAATTCCTGGAATTATTCTGGTAATATCAATAAGTATGGCGCTGCAAAGCCGAGGTGTCTGGGTGGCTTTTGTTGCAGTGGGTCTTACAATGTGGGTAGAGGTTGCTCGCGTGATGAGAGGACAAATAATGGCAATTAAAGAAAAGCAGTATATCGAGGCTGCCAGAGCATTTGGCAATAAAAATTTCAGGATTATAATTGTACATATATTACCAAATATAGCGGGTCCATTAATTGTAATTGCGACAGCTAATTTTGCTGCTGCGATTCTTTTGGAGGCTGGGTTGAGTTTTCTTGGCTTAGGAGTCCAGCCTCCAACGCCTTCTTGGGGAGTTATGATTTATGAAGGATTTCAAGCTATAGGCACAAAAAATAGTTTGCATCTTATTTTATTTCCTGGTCTGGCGATTTGTATTTTAGTATTATCATTCAATTTGTTGGGCAACGGGCTTCGAGATGCCTATGACCCAAAAACACTTATAGATAGATGACTAACGAGTTAGCATTAAAGGCTAAATTTGATTTAAAGGAACTGGAGTTAAATTCCTTACTAGAGGTTACGCAGGCAATCAACAATAATTTGTCAGAGGAATCTTTGTATAAGATTTATAATTTCACAATTCGAGCAAATCTTAAAATTAAAAAGCTGGCACTCTTTGTGCTGGACGAGACTTGGGAATGTAAGGTAAATTTTGGCACAGAGGTTAGCTTTTCTGAGCAAAAATTTGAAGATCGATTTCTGAACTGCAATAACATTCAAAGAATCTCGCAGTTTAAAAACTCGCCCTTTAACGAATTTCAGAAAGTTGTATCTATCGCTCATAAAGATAAAAAGCTAGCATTTGTATTTATTAGTGGATTTGAAAGTAAAGATAACAGAGAGATCAATACTGATTTTATTCAGGCCATAAGTAATATCATCATTGTAGCCATAGAAAATAAGAAACTGGTCAGAAAGCAGATAGAGCAAGAAATGTTAAGGCGGGAGTTGAAGATAGCTGAGAATGTTCAGAAATTTTTATTTCCAAAAGTTCTCCCCAACAATGACGAAATAAAGGTTGCCGCTTTTTACCAACCACATCATAGTATTGGAGGAGATTATTACGATTTTATAAATATTGATAAAAATCAGGTATTGTTTTGTATTGCCGATGTTTCAGGGAAAGGAATTCCTGCCGCTTTATTAATGTCTAATTTTCAAGCCTCCCTACGAACGCTTTCAAGACAAACATCTTTATTGCAAGAGATAGTTACAGAGCTAAATTATCTTGTGATGTCCAATGCTGAAGGGCAGCATTTCATAACATTTTTTATAGCTATTTATGACAAAAAAAATAAAAGATTGAAATATGTAAATTCCGGACACAATCCTCCGATCTTGGTAAGAAGTAAAAATGATATAGAATTTTTGAAGGAGGGTTCAACGGTTCTTGGTGGATTTAAAGAACTTCCTTTTTTGAACGTGGGAATAATTGAGAATATTGAGGAATTTTTATTTTGCAGCTTTACAGATGGACTTACGGAGATTTCCAATTCCAAAGGTGAAGAATTTGGCGAATCGAAAATATTGAATATTGTCAGGAAAAATATTGATCAGGAACCGTTAGAATTGAATTCTTCGATAGTTGATGCTATGAAAGTTTTTAAAGGCGAGAACAGTTTTAAAGATGATATTACACTATTAACTTGCAAAGTGAAGTCTAAATAGAGCTTGTCGACAAACTCTAATAATTGTAACCAATATTTTATTGCTACACTTTTATAAAACGCCTAAGATTTTTAAATATTTTTCAAGTGACCTACTTTGGGATATTCCAGTCAAATCAAATGAAATTTATTTGACTTTTGACGATGGCCCAATCCCGGGTCTAACGGACTATGTGCTTGATGTGCTTGACGAATTTGATGCAAAATCTACTTTTTTTTGCGTTGGGGAAAACATGCTAAAATATCCATCAATTTGTAGTAGAATAGTTGAAAAAGAGCATCTGGTTGGTAATCATACTTTTCATCATTTAAAAGGTTGGACGACAAAAACAATAAATTATATCAAGGATGTTGATAAATGTCAAAGAATAATTTCAACGCACCAAAAATTAAATGGAGTGCCTTTATTTAGACCTCCGTATGGTAAAATTACCACCAAACAAATCAATAAACTTCGAGCAAATTACAAAATAATAATGTGGGATATATTAGCATATGATTTTGCCAAGGACCATAATCCGAAAAAAAGTTTAAGGAAAATTATAGATAAGACAAGACCAGGTTCGATTGTTGTTTTTCATGACAATTACAAAGCTGAACACAAGTTGAAATACATGCTTCCGAAATATTTACGTCATTTTAAGGATAAAGGGTTTGCCTTTAAAAAATTAGACTCTTTTCCAATCAAATGATTCAATAAATTGTTAATAAGATTGTTTCTTTTCAGAGTCTTGGTAAGGGGAATAATGTTTTAATTATCAAGAAATACTATCAATTATTTATAACAATGAATTTAATCGACACACATGCCCACATATATCTTCCTGAATTCAAGAACGATATAGAAGAGGTAATCGCAAACTCAAAAGCGTCTGGGATAGAAAAAATATTTATGCCTAATATAGATTTGCGATCCATTGAGAGCATGCTGACAATAGAAAATAAGCACAAGGGGTATTGCTATTCTATGTTGGGTCTTCATCCATGCCATATAAAAGACAATTATAAAAAGGACCTTAAAATCATCAAATCTTGGTTTGAGAAGCATAGTTTTTGCGCAATAGGAGAAATCGGAATTGACTTGCACTGGGACAAATCGAATATCAACGAACAAATCTCGGCTTTTGAAACGCAAATTAACTGGGCAAAGGAATTAAATTTACCCATTGTCATCCATTGTAGATCGTCAATAGATATGACAATTGAAATTGTAAAAAAACATCAAGACGGTAATTTAACTGGCATTTTCCACTGTTTTATTGGAGATAAAGAACACTCAAAAAAAATAATTGATCTTAATTTTTTGTTGGGGATTGGAGGAGTTGCAACTTTTAAAAATGGAGGTTTAGATAAAGTAATTCCTGATATAGAATTGAAAAACATTGTGTTAGAAACTGACAGTCCCTATCTGACACCGATTCCTTATCGCGGAAAAAGAAATGTCCCTTCATATTTGTCTCTAATAGCCAATAGAATTGCCGAGTTAAAAAATTGTGACTCAGAAGAGGTAGCTCATGAAACCAGTAAAAATGCTAAAGCTATATTTTTAAGTAGAAATGCATAATACAATTGATTTTAAATTTATAAACATATGTATCGGCAATATTATACGATTGGCTCATTTTCTTACCCATCGAAGAAATATTTTTCTTTTTAATAGTTGGTGCAAATAGAAAAAAATTGCCAAACTTGTGTTTCTTAATGGTTCAAAAAGCTGCTTTATTACTAATAAACAACAATTGTTAATCATTTTGAGTAAAAAATTACCAATATTAAAATGTTCTAAAATATATTTTTAAAATTTGGATTAAGTGATAATTATTGATTTATTTGTGCGTCCAAGGATCATACGTTGGCCTTGGAGAGGTGACCGAGTGGCCGATGGTGCTCGCTTGGAAAGCGAGTGTGCCCCACAAGGGTACCGGGGGTTCGAATCCCTTCCTCTCCGCAGTTTAAGTTACTTTAAAAATGAAGATTTAAATTAATAATTTTAACCATTATAAGTATAGAATTCTAAAGTCTGAACTATGAAAAAGTTAATTATTTTATTGTTGGCAACAGGAGTTATGTCTCTCAGTATATCAGCCAATTCTTTTGCTCAAGATGCTGGTGGAGATTCGACACAAGCCGTTGCAGATACTATCCAACAAGAAGCCATTGCAGAACCTGTCCAACAAGAAGAAGTAGTTGAAGAAGAGTCCCTAATTGAAGAAGAGCAATCTTTCCATCAGGTTGTTAAAGAACAATTTATTGCAGGAGGCTGGGAATTTATGTCTGTTGTACTTATATG
>VAPM010168205.1_pt1 | contig 37618 bp, 36 predicted proteins | sample 3395091 | NCBI WGS metagenome assembly VAPM01 (sample SAMN08290445, study PRJNA428436) | hydrothermal vent metagenome | isolation source: Deep-sea hydrothermal vent chimney 3 | place: Pacific Ocean: Juan De Fuca Ridge
AATACAATTAATGATTATTCTGGCGATAATGCTTTTGATTATAAACTTAGAACACCAAGTAAACTAACAGGAAGTTTTGCTTATATATTTGATAAACAAGGGCTTATAAGTATAGATTATAGTTATAAAAACTATAGTAACATAACACTTAGTAATGCCAATTTTTCAACTGAAAATCAAGCTTTTAATACAGACATGCAAAGCGTTGGAGAATTGAGAATTGGTACCGAATGGCGTTTTGATAATATTTCTTTAAGAGGAGGTTATCATATAGAAAAAAGTCCTTATAAAAATGCTTTGAGCTCTGATAATATTGACGGTTTTTCATTAGGTGCAGGCTTTAAGTTTAAAGGTGGAAACTTTGATGTTTCCTATCAAAAATCAAGTTACACAGCACTACAAACAGTTTATCCTCAATATAACCAAGTTGATGCCACAAACTTAAATATTGACAATTCTAAACTAACGGCAACCTTAGTTTTAAATCTTTAATAATTCGTTGTGCATTTTAACTTTTTAAACTCGCTGTTATGTAATTTTTGATAAAAAAAATGTATAGAGAGCAGATAATTTTCAAAAAAAGGCTTATAAGTCTAACAAGATTTATAAGCCTTTTTTATTTTAAGTCACAAAGGATAAATTTGTTTTAGTACTTTTGCACAAAATAATTAAAAATGAGTCAAATATCATTAAATATAGAACCCACAAACACACCAACCATATTAAAATTTACAGCCAATAAAATTTTAACAAGTGGTAGTTATCAATTTAATAATATTGATGATGCTAAAAATTCACCTTTAGCACAACAATTATTTCACTTGCCATTTATTAAACGGGTATATATTTCAGCAAACTTTATTGCTTTAGAACGTTTTTTAATTGTTGAATGGAATGATGTTCAAAATGAATTAAAAGAACAACTTAAAAATTATTTGAATTCAGGTGATCCTTTAATTTTAGAAGAAAAAAAACAAAATCAAATTCCTTTAGAAGTATATGCGGAAGTAACCCCAAATCCTGCGGTTTTAAAATTTATAACTAATAAAAAATTAGTAGCTACTAACTTTGAATTTAAAAATAAAAACGAAGCAAAAACTTCACCTCTTGCTACTGAATTATTTAATTTTCCATTTACAAAAGAAGTTTTTTTATCTAATAATTATGTAGCCGTTACTAAAATTGATGCTATTGAATGGAATGATATTACCACCGAACTTCGATCTTTTATTAAACAATACCTTGATGGAGGAAAAATTATTATAAATGAAGTTCCTGAACATAAAGAAAAACAAGCTGTAACAGATACACCTATAGGTGAATTAGATACGGTATCACAACAAATTATTTCTATTTTAGATGAACATATTAGACCTGCTGTAGCCGCAGACGGAGGTAATATAAAATTTGAATCATATATTGAAGAAACCAAAATAGTAAATGTAATTTTACAAGGTGCTTGTAGTGGTTGTCCTTCTTCAACAATCACGTTAAAAAATGGAATTGAAGCCATGCTAAAACAACTAATTCCTGGAAAAATAGAGGAAGTGGTTGCCATAAATTTATAACTATATATGACTGAAAAAGTAAAACCTTATAAAGATTCAACCTTAGGAAAAAAGGAACAAGTAACTAAAATGTTTGATACCATTTCAAAGGAATACGATGGATTAAATCGTGTTATTTCTTTTGGAATTGATATAAAATGGAGAAAAAAAGTAGTTGAAATTGTAAAAAAAACAAATCCAACTACCATTTTAGATATTGCTACAGGTACCGGAGACTTAGCTATTAATTTAATAGAAACAAACGCTACTTCAATTATTGGTTTAGATATTTCAGAAGGAATGCTTAACGTTGGAAGAAAAAAAATTGAAAAGTTGAGTTTAAGTAACGCCATAAAAATGGTTGTTGGCGATTCTGAAAACTTACCTTTCGATGATAATTATTTTGATGCAATTACCGTAGCATTTGGAGTTAGGAATTTTGAAAATTTAGAAAAAGGCTTGTCTGAAATTTACAGAGTTTTAAAACCTGGAGGAACTTTTGTGGTTTTAGAAACATCCGTACCAACTAAATTTCCTTACAAACAAGGATATACTTTTTATTCTAGCAAAATTTTACCGCTAATTGGCAAACTATTTTCTAAAGATAAAGTTGCTTATAAATATTTATCGGATTCAGCAGCAAAATTCCCTTTTGGAAAAGCTTTTAACAATATTTTGGATAAAATTGGGTTTATAGCTATTGAAGATAAACCTCAAACTTTTGGAGTTGCCTCCATTTATGTTGCGAAAAAATAACAAATGAGAAAAATTTTAGTTGTAATAATATTGTTATGTTCATTTATACCATCTGTACATGCTCAAAAAAGAGATATTGTAATTTATAAACAAAACTGGGACAAGCAAAAAATATTTTTTGGGTACTATTTAGGTTTCAATAGAAAAGATTTTAAAATAACCTATAAAACGGCAAACACCTATATTAATGTAACTCCTTCTACAGGTTTTAATGTTGGGCTTATTGCAGATTTACGACTACATAAAAACCTTAGTTTAAGACTTGAACCTGGGCTTTCAAGCAATACTAAACAATTAGCATTTACAAGTATTCCTGGAGGACCAAAAGACAGTATTAGAGATGTAAATGCAACTTATTTACGTATTCCATTATTGTTAAAAATTAATGCTAACAGGCTTAATAATTTCAGACCTTATTTAATTGGAGGATTGTCTTACGATTACAATTTTTCAAGTAATCAAGATAACCCTGATGATAATTCAAGCGGTGAATTTCGAATGAAAAAAAATAATTTTACTTATGAGTTAGGGGTAGGTGTTGATTTTTATTTGCCATATTTTATTTTTTCGCCTTCGATACGTGGTGTTTTTGCAATAAATAATGAATTAGTTAGAGATAATGACCCAAACAGTAAATGGACCGGTCCAATTGATTATTTTGGAACTCGAGGCATTTTTATCAAGTTTGCTTTTCATTAACTATTTCGCTTGAATTCATTTAAAATAATTGCGGTAGCTGTGGCTACATTTAAACTTTCCGTTTGTTGCTGTTTTCCAAACCTAGGAATGGTTATTTTATTAGTTATCAATTTCAAAATTTCATCGCTAATTCCGTTAGCTTCATTTCCCATTATTATAACTCCATTTTTAGGTAATTCTGTTTTATAAATATTTTCACCATCCATAATAGTTGCAAATTTTGGGATTTGAATTTCTTGCAAATATTTTTCTAAATTGGTATAAATTATGGAAACTCTAGTTAAGGAACCCATACTTGCTTGTACAACTTTTGGGTTAAAACAATCTACTGTATTTTTAGAGCAAACTAATTGATTTACACCAAACCAATCACATAATCTGATAATTGTTCCTAAGTTTCCTGGATCATTTATTTCATCAAGAGCAACTATTAATCCTTCTTTAATTGTCAAATCGTCCTTTGGAATTTTAAACAAGGCAACAACTTTATTAGGATTTTTTAAATTACTGATTTTTTTAAGATCCTTTTCAGAAATTACCACTCTATTTTCAACTTCTAAAAATAGTAATTCCTCTGAGGTAAACAATTGAAAAGTTTCAAATTTTGAGTTTAAAAATTCCTGAACGCCTTTTATTCCTTCCACCATAAATAAATGATGCTTTGTACGGTACTTTTTTTGCGAAAGGCTCGTTATTAATTTTAGTTGAATTTTGCTTAAAACCATAGGTTGTTTAATAAAAAATAGTAATTTGTTAATCCCTTTAAATGTTTTACTTTTGAAACAAATTTAAACTCTTATTTATTGAAAAACAATTTTATAATATTAATAATTTTAGTTGGTATAACTTCTAGTTTTTCTTCGTGTAATGCTGTTAAATATGTTCCTGAAAATGAACACTTATTAATTAAAAATAATATTATTGTAAATAATAAAAAAACATTTGACAATGAAATAAGTGATTATATAATTCAACGTCCAAATCAATTAGTTTTAGGAGCTCCTTTCCCGCTATATTTTTATAATATTGGTAATAAAAATTTTGAAACTAATTTTGAAACTTGGAAAAAAAATCACCCTGGATGGTACAAATTTACCAAAGGAGTTTTTTCTGAAAAACAAGCAAGAGGCGTTAGGGATTTTAAATTTAAAATGCATCAATGGTGGCTAAAAAACGGAGAAGCACCTGTTATTTTAAACCCTAAAAAAACAAAAGAATCTGTCGAAAATTTAAAACTACATTATTTTCAAGAAGGTTTTTTTAATGCTAAAGTAACTACAAAAAACACGTTTATTAAGAATAAAAAAACCATTGTACAATATAATATTGAAACAGGAAAACCATATATTTTAGACAGCTTAAGTTCATCCATAGAATCTACTGTATTAGATTCTATTTATAAAACTCATAGTAATGAAACTTTAATTAAAAAAGGTGAACAATTTAAGTTTTCAACCTTTATTGATGAACAAAATCGAATAAGTAAATTATTTAGAAACTCCGGAATTTATAGATTTAATAAAAATGCTATCTTAATTGATGTTGATTCTTCAAACTACAAGGCAAATATCAATTTAATAATAAATGATAGTATTGCTGATGTTCCCTTCAAAATTCAAAAGATAAAAACAGTAAATATTTATACCGATTACTCATTTAATAATAAAGATAAAGTGCTAAAAGATAGTGTTAATTATAATGGTTATCATTTTTTAGCACAAACAAAACTGAATTACAATCCCAAAATTTTATTAAATAGCATTTTTATTGAACCAAATACTATTTATAAAGATGAAAGCAGAGAATTGACTCGAAAACATTTACGAAATTTAAACAATTTTAAATCGGTTAATATAAAATATACTGAACTGCCTAATAGTGATGATTTATTGGCTTCTATCTATTTAACTCCATTAAAAAAATACTCATTAGGATTTAATACGGAATTAAATCATTCTAACATTCGGCAATTAGGAATATCAGGGAAACTTTCCTTTTTAAATAGAAATATTTTTAAAGGTGCTGAAATTTTAAAATTTTCTATCCAAGGCTCTTTTTTAGATTCTAAAGATGCCGCTAGCAATAACAGTTTATTAAACGCTTGGGAAATTGGAGGAGATATTTCTTTAACATTACCTCGATTTTTACTTCCTTTTAAAATCAATAAATTAGTTTCTAAAAAAATATCTCCCAAAACTACTTTTACTTTAGGAACGAGTTTACAAAAAAATATTGGGCTCGATAAACAAAAATTTACTGGAATTATTGATTACACATGGAATTCATCCAAAAGTATTCATCAGAGTTTACAACTATTAAACGCTCAATTTATTAAAAACCTAAATATAAAATCATATTTCAATATTTATACTTCGGAATTTAATCAAATACAAGATATTGCAACCACCTATTTTAATGAAACTATTACCACAAATAATGTGATAGATTTTATAAACACCAATATTAATACATCGTTTGAAGCTACAAATCCTGATGAATTCAAAATAGCACAAAACATTAAAAAACGTTATAATATTATTACAGAAGATGTTTTAGTGCCAGCAATTACTTACACATTTACCTTCAATAATAGTAAAAATTATAAAGATATCGACTTTTCATTTTTTAGAGCTCGAATTGTATCTTCAGGAAATTTAAGCACATTACTTTCAAAAACACGAGACAATAATAATGTTAAAACTATTTTAAAAACACCAATTGCTCAGTACCTTAGAACAGATTTTGAATATAAAAAATTCTGGAATATCCAACAAGAAAATGTATTAGCTTTTAGATCTTTTTTAGGAATAGCTTATCCATACGGAAATTCAACCAGCATTCCTTTCAGTAGAAGTTATTTTATTGGTGGACCTAACGATTTAAGAGCTTGGAAAATTTATGATTTAGGTCCAGGCTCAACAAAAACAGGATTAGAATACAATGTTGGAAGCTTAAAATTTCTTACAAGTTTAGAATATCGATTTAAAATAATAAACAGCATTAAAGGAGCTTTATTTATTGATTCTGGAAATATTTGGGACATTACAAATTCTTCTGTAACCTTAGAAAACGCAAAATTTAAAGGAATACGTTCTTTAAAAGATATTGCCGTTGGTTCGGGATTTGGTTTTAGATATGATTTAAGTTTTATCCTTTTACGATTAGATTTAGGATTTAAAACCTATGAGCCCTATTTAGACAAAGGAAATAGATGGTTTAAAAACTATAATTTTAACCATACCGTGTATAATTTCGGGATTAGCTATCCTTTCTAAAGTTAGTTTCACTATTTCGTTTTCGCTACTTTGCTATTGTACAAATAAAAGATAATCATTAAATTAGTAACTTTGTAGTACATAAATTATTAAACTAAATATCACATAATATAGTATGAGTCACAATATTAAACCAGGAGTTGCCACTGGAAATACCGTTCAAGAAATTTTTAAACTGGCTAAAGCAAAAGGCTTTGCCGTACCTGGGGTAAACGTATCAGGTTCTAACACTATTAATGCCGTTTTAGAAACTGCTAGAGATTTAAATTCACCTGTAATTGTTCAATTTTCAAACGGAGGTGCTCAATTTAACGCAGGAAAAGGATTATCCAATGAAAATCAAAAAGCAGCTATTGCAGGAGCAATGGCAGGAGCAAAACATGTGCATATATTAGCAAAAGCGTATGAAGTTCCTGTAATTTTACATACTGACCATTGTGCAAAAAAATTATTACCTTGGATTGATGGTTTATTAGATGCCGGAGAACAATATTATAAAGAAAACGGTGTGCCATTATTTAGTTCTCATATGATTGATTTATCAGAAGAACCACTTGAAGAAAATATTGAGCTTTGTAAAAAATATCTCGCTCGTATGGATAAAATGGGAATGACACTTGAAATTGAATTAGGTATTACTGGAGGTGAAGAAGATGGTGTAGATAATTCTGATGTTGATGATTCTAAATTATATACCCAACCAAAAGAAGTAGCTTATGCTTATGAAGAACTTAAAAAAATAAGTAATCATTTTACCATTGCTGCTTCCTTTGGAAATGTACACGGCGTGTACAAACCTGGTAATGTTAAGCTTACTCCTAAAATTTTAGATAACTCTCAAAAATATATTGAAAAAAATTATCAAACAGAAAAAAATCCTGTAAATTTTGTATTTCATGGTGGCTCTGGTTCTTCTTCAGAACAAATTAAAGAAGCTATTGGTTATGGAGTTGTAAAAATGAATATTGATACCGATTTACAATTTGCTTTTATGGAAGGAATCCGAGATTATATGAATAACAAAATTGAATACTTAAACACCCAAATTGGAAATCCTGAAGGAACTGATTTACCAAATAAAAAATATTACGATCCTAGAAAATGGTTACGTGAAGGTGAACTTACTTTTAAAACTAGACTAAAAAAAGCTTTTAGTGATTTAAATAATGTAAATACCTTATAATCAATATTTTTAATATTTTAAATTTTAAAGAGGACATGTTTTTATATGTTCTCTTTATTTTTTTTAGTAATTTGCACCCCCGTTTTAACTAAAACATAAAAATTATGGTAGCTTGGTTTAAAAGAAAGGATAAAGGAATTCAAACTCCTACAGAAGAAAAAAAAGATGTGCCAAAAGGGCTGTGGTATAAAACCCCAAGTGGTAAGGTAATTGACACGGATGAATTAAAGGAAAATTACTATGTAAGCCCTGAAGATGGCTACCATGTAAGAATTGGAAGTGCAGAATATTTTGAAATTTTATTTGATGACAATAAATATAAAGAACTGAATAAAAATATTGTTTCAAAAGATCCTTTAAAATTTACCGATACCAAAAAATATACAGATCGATTAAAAGACGCTTACGAAAAAACCAAATTAAAAGATGCTGTTCGTACAGCAGTTGGCAAATCATTTGGTAAAAATATTGTAATTGCTGCTATGGATTTTAGTTTTATTGGTGGTTCAATGGGAAGCGTTGTAGGTGAAAAAATTGCTCGTGCAATTGATTATTCTATCAAAAATAAAACTCCTTTTTTAATGATTTCAAAATCTGGTGGAGCAAGAATGATGGAAGCATCTCTTTCTTTAATGCAATTAGTAAAAACTTCAGTTAAATTAGCACAATTATCTGACGCAAAAATCCCTTATATTTCTTTATGTACAGATCCAACAACTGGCGGAACTACAGCATCTTATGCAATGTTAGGAGATATAAATATTGCAGAACCAAATGCTTTAGTTGCTTTTGCAGGACCTAGAGTTGTTAAAGATACTACCGGAAAAGACTTACCAGAAGGATTCCAACGTTCAGAATTTGTATTAGAACACGGTTTTTTAGATAAAATTATAGAACGAAAAAATTTAAAAAAACAAATTAATTTATATATTGATTTAGTCGAAAATATACCTGTCAGAAGCTAAAAAAAAGCGAGCAATGCTCGCCTTTTTTTATAAAATTATCCCAAATTTATTAAAACATTCTACCTCTTAAAGTAATTTCATGTGATTCTCCATTAGCATTAGTAAATGTAGCTATATTATCACAAGTTCCATCTCCAAAATCTAAAGTACCACTTTCATCATTTTTTTGTAATTCCACAACACCACTAACAATAAATCTACAAGACATTTCTCTACGTAAAGGAGTGGTAATATTTGCTGAAACTACAGTTCCATCTTTAAAAGTAGCATTCCAATTTCCAGTAATTAAAAATACGTTATCTCCAAAAGTTCGTGTATCAAATCCTTCAATCCATTCTCTAGTTTTTGTTCCCTTTCTAGATGCATAAACACCATCTGGCCAAGTAACTTTTATATCAAATGTTAATGTAGATTGAGGGTTGCCATTATCGTTAGATCTTGTTCTAACTAAAGAGTTTTCTCCTTCTACACTAATATCATTAAAAAAGAAATTTTCAAAACTATAAGTAACGGTAAAAGAAGAAACATCGGTATTCATCTCATAACTCATAATAATTTTGCCTTTTAATATGTTACCATTTGGTAGTTCACAACCTTCTCCAAAATCTAAGGTTACATTTTTTGTTGTTCCTGTAATAACAATAGTCTTAGTAACGCAAGGTAAAATATCACTTGTTTTACTTTCTTCAGAAGGACGAGCAGACATTCCTTCGTTTTCCATTAAATAATCATCTACCACATTGTTTATGTCATCAGAAATATCATTTGCTTCAACAACTGCAATAGCATCTGCATCTGATATTGGGTCGGTTAGTGTAACATCATTATTTTTTTCACAACTAGTAATAAATAAACTACCAATTGCCATAAACATAAAAAGTTTAAAATTCAAAGTTTTCATAAGGTTTTGTTTTATAAATTTAACATTAAAAAAATTGTTTTATTGCTACTAAGACCTTAAAAAATTAAAAAGGTTTAAAAAAAGAGTAAAAAACTTAAAAAAGTATTTATTTGTAGCCAATTGTAAATCAAAATAATAATAGTATATTTGCCGACTGTTAGCCATTATTGGCTAATGTTGCATAAAAATTATTAATAAAATTAATGTTAGCATGTTATTAACAAAAGAAAAAAAAGCAGAAATTTTTGCTAAACGCGGTAAATCAGCTACAGATACTGGTTCACCTGAAGGTCAAATTGCATTATTTACTCACAGAATTAACCATTTAACTGAACATTTAAAAAATAACCGAAAAGATTTTAATACGGAAAGGTCGTTAGTTAAATTAGTAGGAAAACGAAGAAATTTACTTGATTACTTAATTAAAAATGATATCGTAAGATATCGAGCTATTATTAAGGAATTAGGATTAAGAAAATAATTTCATTTCAAAGAGGCTTTATTGCCTCTTTTTTATTTAATTTTAATAAATTAAAAGAAAGCAATCAATTAAACTTTTCATTGGTAAAACACAACACAACAACTAAACCAATTGTTTAATTAAAAATTAAAATTTATTTATGATACCAAAGGTTCATACACAAATTATTGAATTAGGAGATGGAAGAACCATCTCTTTAGAAACTGGAAAATTAGCTAAACAAGCTGATGGTTCAGTTGTTGTTAGAATGGGAAAAGCTTTGCTGTTAGCAACTGTTGTTTCTTCAAGAAAAGCAAGCCAAGGAATTGACTTTTTACCACTAACAGTAGACTACCGAGAAAAATTTGCAGCAGCAGGAAGATATCCTGGTGGATTTTTTAAACGTGAAGCAAGACCAAGTACTGAAGAAATTTTAACGATGCGTTTAGTGGATAGAGTACTTCGTCCACTTTTTCCAAAAGATTACCACGCAGAAGTTCAAGTGATGATTCAGTTAATGTCTAATGATGAAGATATTATGCCAGATGCACTTGCAGGTTTAGCAGCATCAACAGCGATACAATTAAGTGATATTCCTTTTGAATATCCTATTTCAGAAGTACGCGTTGCTAGAGTTGATGGAGCATTCATAATTAATCCAAGCAGAGCTCAACTTGAAGTTGCTGATATTGATATGATGGTTGGTGCATCAGCAGATTCAGTTGCAATGGTTGAAGGTGAAATGGATGAAGTTTCTGAAGAAGAAATGACTGAAGCTATTAAAGTAGCGCATGAAGCTATTAAAATTCAATGTAAAGCTCAAGAAGAATTTATTGCCAAAGTGGGTAAGAAAGAAACAAGAACTTATGATGAAGAGGAAAAAGATGCTGAATTAGAAGCTAAAATCTATGAAATGGCATATCAAAAATGTTATGATATTGCCAAATTAGGATCTTTAAAACATGAACGTTCTGAAAAGTTTGATGCTGTAAAAGCAGAAATAAAAGCTTCTTTTTCAGAAGAAGAACTAGCAGAAAAAGGAGATTTAATTTCAAAATATTTTGCGAAAGCTGAAAAAGCAGCGGTCCGTAATTTAATTTTAGATGAAGGTTTAAGATTAGACGGTAGAAAAACAACTGAAATTAGACCAATATGGTGTGAGGTAGATTATTTACCTTCAACCCATGGTTCTGCTATTTTTACTAGAGGTGAAACTCAAGCATTAGCAACGGTAACTCTTGGAACTTCAAGAGAAGCTAACCAAGTTGATATGCCAACCTACCAAGGTGAAGAACGTTTTTATTTACATTATAACTTTCCTCCTTTTTGTACGGGTGAAGCACGACCTTTAAGAGGGACTTCCCGTAGAGAGATTGGACATGGAAATTTAGCTCAACGAGCTTTAGGAGCTATGATTCCTGAAGATTGCCCATATACTGTTAGAGTGGTTTCTGAGGTTTTAGAATCTAATGGTTCTTCTTCAATGGCAACGGTTTGTGCCGGTACTATGGCTTTAATGGATGCAGGTGTTCAAATGAAAAAACCAGTTTCAGGTATTGCAATGGGATTAATTTCTGATGGTGATAAATATGCTGTTTTATCTGATATCTTAGGAGATGAAGATCATTTAGGAGATATGGATTTTAAAGTTACAGGTACTGCGGATGGAATTACTGCTTGCCAAATGGATATCAAAATTAAAGGATTATCTTATGAAATTTTAACTAGTGCTTTAAAACAAGCTCATGAGGGTAGATTACATATTTTAGGTTTATTAACAGATACTATTGCAAAACCAAATCCAACGGTTAAAGCACACGCTCCAAAAATGGTAACAAAAACTATTCCTGGAGATTTTATTGGAGCTTTAATTGGTCCTGGTGGAAAAGTAATTCAAGAATTACAAAAAGAAACAGGCTGTACCATAGTAATCAATGAAGATCCTGTAACGGAAGAAGGAATTGTTGAAATATTAGGAACTGATCAAAAAGGTATAGATGCCGTTTTAGCTAAAATTGATTCCATCACATTTAAACCTGTAGTTGGAAGTGTTTATGAAGTCAAAGTGATTAAAATACTTGATTTTGGTGCAGTTGTAGAATATATTGAAGCTCCAGGAAATGAAGTGCTTTTACATATTTCTGAATTGGCTTGGGAACGTACTAATAACGTAACTGATGTTGTAAATATGGGAGATGTTTTTGATGTAAAATACTTTGGAAGAGACCCAAGAACTCGTAAAGAAAAAATTTCTCGTAAAGCTATTTCACCAAAACCAGAAGGTTTTAAAGAAAGACCTCCACGTGAAAATAGAGATCATAGATCACGTGATAACCGAGATAGAAAACCTAGAACTCCAAGAGAATAAGAATAAACTCTAGAGTACTATTAAATACAAAAAAAGGCTTCTCAAATTTGAGAAGCCTTTTTTCATTAATTAAAGTCAAGAATATTGGTTATCTTAATCTTATATTTATTAGAAATAACTAACCTTTTATTTAAATCTAATAAATTAAAAGAGAGGACAACAATCATTAGTTGGGGCTAATGATTGTTTTATGCCCTCAGGATAATAGAAATGACTAACCCTGCATTTCTATATTATATATTTGGCAAAACCTATTTTATTATTTACGATAACTTTTTCTTTTTCAATTTTCCTTAATAACAATAACAAGTTTTAACCAAATTATTTAATTTCCACCTTTTGATCAACAAATTTTTTAATAGGCAATACTACTGTTGCATCTTTAGTTTTAATAGTTATACATATATTATCAATCTGTTGAATTACTCCTTCAATTTTTTTAGTTTTAATATGCTGTCCAACTTCAAAATTTCTTCTTGAATAAAATCCATATAACAATCTTAAAACCACATCTCTAGCACCTAAACCAAATGCAATGGTAAATGAAACTAAAATAGATCCAAGTATTAGAGTTAAATTACTTGTAATTATTTGTGTATTTATTCCCGCTTGATTTAAAGCCGTAATAGAAACAAATATTACTATAAGATAAAAAGCAATGTTGCCAACTAAGTTTGAACCACTTAATTCTAAGGATTTAAAAGTACTTACAATAGCATTTTTAACTAATGAAGCCACATAAACTCCTACTACAAAAATTAACAAAGCACTTATTAATATAGGTAAATAGGCTATAAATTTACCAATACCTTCTGAAATCATTTTTAAGCCCAACATTTCAGAAGTAATAACCACAAAAATTAAAATCAATAAATATTTAACAAATTTTAATATAATTTTTGATGGGACTACATTATAATCGTTTTTACCAAATAATTCAGCTTCATTTAATTTAGTTGTTAAGCTATCTATTTTAGAAATACTTAATAATTTTTTCAACACAATGCTTACCACTTTTAATATAATCCAAGCAACAATTAGTAATGCAATTGCTAATAATATTTTAGGTATAACATTTAAAAAATCGTTCCAAAGATTTTGAATAAAGGTCAAATTCATTTCATTTAATTGAATAATTGCTTTCATGATAGTTGTTTTTGGGTTAGTACTTATTTTTTGCTTTTGTTATTTTTATTTTTTTTAATTGGCTTTTTTTCAGTAGTTAAAAATTCACCTATAGTATTAGGATATTTAACTACAAACAAATCGGCTATGTCAATAGAAAGTTTTATTAATGAAATATCATTAATAACCTTTTCTTTGAGCACTTTTGGTACTTCTTCGTTAAATAGTATTTTCTTAAACGGATTTTCCATTATTTAAGATTTTTATATACACTAATCACTTTTTCTCTTGCACGTTTTACACGCATTTTAACTGCACTTTCACCAATTTGTAAAAGTTGCTGAATTTCTTTTAATGATAAATCATCTTGATATTTCAATAACAAAATCATTTTATCATTGGGGTTAATTAAAGCCAAAACTTTTTTTAATTTATCTGCTTTTAATTCTAAAAGCGTTTCTTCACTTGTATCATTAACTTCATCGGCTATTTCATATTCAAAATTCTTTTCGTTTTTTTTATAATTATTTCGTGTTACGTAATTCACACAAAAATTATAGGTAAATGAATATAACCAAGTTGAAAATTTAGATTTACCCTTAAAGGTTCTTAATTTTATAAATAGTTTAATAAAAATATCATGAGCTAAATCTTGTGCTTCTTCTTTTGAACTGGCAAAACTTAAACATCTATTGTAAACCATAGTAACATGGCGGTCATATAAAACTGCAAATAAATGAGTATCATTTGTTTTTACAATTTTTTCAACCAATTCGTTATCGCTAAATAACGTTATGTCATCTTTTGGTTTCAATATTATTGATAGGTTTATAATATAGACACATAATTAAGATAGAAGTCACAAACTTACCTTAAAACAAAAACAAGATAAGTCTATCCTATTTTTTTTACATACTTTTTGTAACTTTTTGTAAAATACTACGTATATATAATAGACCTTTTAAATAACTAAAAAATTTAAGCTACTACATGAGACAACTTAAAATCACAAAACAGGTTACTAATAGAGAAACCGCATCGTTAGACAAATATTTACAGGAAATTGGAAAAGTGGATTTAATAACCGCTGAAATGGAAGTTGAATTAGCCCAACGGATTAGAGCTGGTGACCAAGTTGCGTTAGAAAGATTAACTAAAGCAAATCTACGTTTTGTGGTATCAGTAGCAAAACAATATCAAAATCAAGGTTTAACGTTACCCGATTTAATTAATGAAGGTAATTTAGGATTAATAAAAGCGGCTAAACGTTTTGATGAAACTCGTGGTTTTAAATTTATTTCTTATGCTGTTTGGTGGATTAGACAATCTATTTTACAAGCCTTAGCAGAACAATCAAGAATTGTGCGTTTACCATTAAATAAAATTGGTTCTATTAATAAAATCAATAAAATGTATGCGTTTTTAGAGCAAGAAAATGAACGTCCTCCTTCTGCTGAAGAAATTGCTAAAAAATTAGATATGACTATAAATGACGTTAAGGAATCTATGAAAAATTCTGGTCGTCATGTATCTATGGATGCTCCATTAATTGAAGGTGAAGACTCTAACTTATACGATGTATTGAATACTGGCGATTCTCCAAATCCAGATAGAGCTTTATTACACGAATCTTTAAAAGTTGAAATTGAACGTGCTTTAGAAACTTTGACACCGCGTGAAGCAGATGTTGTTATGCTATACTTTGGTTTAGGAGATGCTCATCCAATGACCTTAGAAGAAATTGGAGAAACTTTCGACTTAACCCGTGAGCGTGTTAGACAAATAAAAGAAAAAGCTATCAGACGTTTAAAACATACTTCAAGAAGCAAAATTTTAAAAACATATTTAGGATAATTCCAGTAATTCAGAGAATTATTTTAATACAAAAAGAAAAACTCTCGAAAATTTCGAGAGTTTTTCTTTTTAAAAGTTATTTTTGCTAAAACAAATCTACAAAATGAAAACATATATTGCTCCTTCAATTTTATCGGCTGATTTTGGAAATTTACAACAAGAAGTTGAAATGATTAATAAAAGTGATGCCGATTGGTTTCATATTGATGTTATGGATGGCGTTTTTGTACCAAATATTTCCTTTGGAATGCCTGTTCTAAAAGCAATTAAAAAACATGCTAAAAAAACATTAGATGTTCATTTAATGATTGTGAATCCAGATAAATTTATCAAAGATTTTAAAAATGCAGGAGCAGATATTTTAACCGTTCATTATGAAGCTTGTACGCATTTACATAGAACTGTTCAAGCCATAAAAGCTGAAGGAATGAAAGCAGGAGTTTCATTAAATCCACATACACCAATTGCCGTTTTAGAAGATATTATTAAAGATTTGGATTTAGTATTAATTATGAGTGTAAATCCCGGTTTTGGTGGACAAACATTTATTGAAAATACTTATAAAAAAGTAGCTCAACTTAAAAATTTAATTGAATATTCAAATGCTAATGCTATTATAGAAGTAGATGGAGGAGTTACAGCTAAAAATATTCAAAAATTAGCAAATAAAGGTGCAAATGCATTTGTTGCTGGAAGTTTTGTGTTTAAAAGTAAAAATCCTTCTGAAACAATAAGTACTTTAAAAAAATTAGTTTCTGAATAAAAATAGATAAACTTTTGTTTGGGTTCTAGTATAAAAACATCTGATTGTTCGTAATTAGTACTAATAAAGAACAACGTCATGCTAAATTCATTTCAGCATCTCATTACCATTTAATAACCAGTATTTTTTGAGTTTAGGATAACAGACATTATGTTAGATTATGGATATACAAAAAAATATTATTAAAACTTCAAACTGTAAAAGTATCTTTTAAAACAGGTACTTTATCAAAAGACGAATCCCAACAACAGCAATTAATATAGCTGTTCCTCTTTTTAAATTAAGTGGTGAAATAACTTTTGTACTCAACCTTGAACCTATTTGACCTCCAATTAAAACGGTCATCATCAAAATAATTGTAATTGTAGGTTTAATTGAAAAATCAGGATTTAAATATTGTCCCATTAAACCAGCAAGAGAATTCACTAAAATAAAAAAACTTGATGTTGCAGCAATTCTTTTAGGAGTATCCCATTTTGTTAAATGTAAAAGTGGTGCTAAAAAAATACCTCCACCAATACCAACCATTCCAGAGATAAATCCAATTCCACCTCCGTAAGAAATATTTTTTAATACTGATTTTTTATAGTTGACATGTTCACTTTTTTTAGAAATATATTTTGAAAACCACATTAATATGGCTGCTATTAAAAGTGTTACACCTAAAAGGATAAAGAAAAAAGATTGACCTATTTTTAAAGAACCTCCAATAAATGCCATTGGAACACTCATTAACACTAATGGAAATATCTTTTTCCAATTAAACAAATTATTTTTCATATACAGAAAAGTGCCACCAGATACAACAACAATATTACACAACAAAGCTATTGCTCTAATTTGGGTGAACGCCAATGATGTTAATGTTAAAACAGCTAAATAACTTGAACCTCCACCAAAACCAACAGATGAATAAAGAACAGCAATTAAAAAAAAGAAAAATATTATTTCCCAATTTAACATTAAGGTGTTCAAAATATCTTGAAATATTGGCATAAAATTTTTAACTAAAATTATTTTTAAACTTACAACAAAATTAAGGATTCAATTCGGTAAATAAACTGATAAATATTAGGATAATTTAATACTATCAAGTTTAAAATTAATGATTAAAAACCTCCAACTTTTGGTTGAAGGTTCAACTTGTGACCCCGGCAGGATTCAAACCTGCAACCGCTGGAGCCGAAATCCAGTACGCTATTCAGTTGCGCCACGAGGCCTTTATTATTTATGAAAGTAATTTTTTTACAACCATTGATATAGCTTTACCATCAGCTTTACCTGCTAATTCTTTTGAAGCCATTCCCATTACTTTTCCCATATCTTTCATTGAAGAGGCTCCAATAGTTTTAACAATTTTTGAAATAATTTCTACTACTTTTTCTCCACTTAGTTGCTCAGGTAAAAATTGTGCAATTATATTTGCTTGTGCTAATTCTGGTTCAGCCAAATCATTTCTGTTTTGTTCTTGATAAACAGCTGCACTGTCTTTACGTTGTTTTACTAATTTTTGAACAATTTTTAATTCTTCCTCTTCCGATAATTCTTCTGATGCTCCTCCTTTTGTTTGTGCTAATAAAATTTCAGATTTTATTGCTCTTAAAGATGCTAATGCTACTTGATCTTTAGATTTCATAGCATCTTTAATTTTACTCATTACTTTATTTTGCAAACTCATGTGTAAACTAATTTAGTTTTGCGAAGATAAAAAAAAAGAACTCGAAAATCTTCTTTTAATATAAGATTTTCGAGTTAAAACTTAGAAAACAATTCTAAGGATCTTCGTCCTTGGGCAATATTTTAATCTACATTATCATGTAAAAATGAGTTATTTGATCTAAATTGAATATTATCATTCTCATCAACTTCTAAAGAAGTACGAGATTGATTAATTTCAGAGGAATGGGTAGTTTCATTTAATTCTACTCCCATTCTCTTATAAGCTGGTTCTTTTTCTATATCATCGATTTTTTTCTTGATATTATTTATAAATTTATAATTGAAATTTTTCATTTCATCACGTCTTTCAGAGGCTCTTTTTTGTAATTCTTCAATAGTTAAATCTAATGGTGAAACTTCTTTATAATCTACAACTTCTTGATTATTAATTTTTTCTTTTGAACTAAGTGTAAATTTTAGCTCTTCTTCAATAACAATTTCAACTTTAGCTTTTGGTTTTGTTGCTTTTGTTAAATTATCTTCTAATTCAGTATAATCTTCTAATGAAAAATAAACTTCCTCTTCTACTTTTTTACTAGACTCAACAATTTCATGATTATTAACTTCAAATTTTTCAGCGTTTGTACTATTTTCAGAAGTAATTTTTTGGGCTTCTTTAATTGGTAAATCAAAAGTAAAGGATATTTGATTTTCATCTTCAATAGGTTCTTCTTTTTCTTCAATAATTTCAGATTTAATTTCTGTAATTTCAAATTCTTCAACATTTTCTACCAACACTTCATCATAAACTATATCAATATTTTTAATGAATTCGGTAGTTGGAATTAAGCTAACTTCTTCCTCCAAGTCTTCTCCTAAATCATATATAATTTTGTCTTCATTAATAAAGGTTTCCTCACTTTTATTTTCTTCATCTATTTTAACGGTATTCTGTACCTTTTTTTCGTTAAAATCAAAAGTTGCTTCCTGCTCATCATTTAAGATGTGTTTAATAATTTTTGGATCCGTATTTGAAATTTCATATTGCTGATCTTTAGTAAATCCAGTTGCAATTATAGTAACAGAAATGGCATCGCCTAAAGATTCATCTTCACCAACTCCCATAATAATATTTACATTTGATTTGGCTTCAGATTGAATGTAATCGTTAATTTCTCCTATTTCATCAATAGTAATTTCTTCTGCACCAGAAACAATTAATAATAACACATTTTTAGCTCCTGTAATTTTATTATCATTTAACAATGGAGAATCTAACGCTTTCGTAATTGCTTCTTCTGAACGATTAACGCCTACTGCTGAGGCAGAGCCCATTATAGCAGTTCCACTATTCGATAAAACTGTTTTAGCATCTTTTAAATCGATATTTTGAGTGTAATGATGCGTAATTACTTCAGCAATTCCTCTTGCGGCCGTTGATAAAACTTCATCTGCTTTTGAAAAACCTGCTTTAAATCCTAAATTGCCATAAACTTCACGCAATTTGTTATTATTAATAACCACTAATGAATCTACATATTCACGTAATTTATCAATTCCTTTTTGAGCCTGTTCATTTCTAGTCTTTCCTTCAAAAGAAAAAGGTGTTGTTACAATACCAATAGTTAACAAATCTAATTCACGAGCCACTTTCGCAATAACTGGTGCTGCACCTGTACCGGTACCGCCACCCATACCAACAGTAATAAATACCATTTTAGAATGTGATGAAAGCATTTCTCTAATTTCTTGAATACTTTCCATTGCGGCCTGCTCACCAACTTCAGGATTTGCACCAGCTCCTAATCCTTCGGTTAAAGAAACTCCTAACTGAATTTTGGTGGGTATTGGACTATTTTGTAATGCTTGAGCATCGGTATTACAAATTATAAAATCTACACCGTTTATTCCTTGTGAAAACATGTGGTTTACAGCATTGCTACCACCACCTCCAACGCCGATTACTTTTATAACGTGCGACTTATTTTTTGGTAAATCAAATGAAATGTTATTAAAATCTGAATTGCTCATAATATATGTATTGGTATTTTTCTTTCTTATTCTATTTATTCTGCATTATCTAAAAAATCTCTAAACTTATCTGCCCATTTTTCAAAAATTGATTTCTTAGGTTGTTTTCTATCTTTTTTCTCAGTATCATCCTTTTCTTTTCCTTGAGAAGTATCATCATCGGGAATTTTACTTTCTTTATTTTTATCTTTTTCTAATTTATTTAATCCATTCATTAATAAACCTACGGCAGTAGCATATTGTGGACTTGACAAGCTTTCATCAGAATCTCCGGCTAAATTCTCGTTTGGATATCCAATTCTAGTATCCATTCCAGTTATATATTCAACAAGCTGTTTTAAATGTTTTAATTGAGCTCCTCCACCTGTTAAAACAATACCTGCAATTAGCTTTTTTTTAGGTTCTTCATGTCCATAATTTTTTATTTCCATAAATACCTGTTCTACAATTTCAACTACTCTGGCATGAATTATTTTAGATAAATTTTTAAGTGTAATTTCTTTAGGATCTCTTCCCCTTAACCCTGGAATTGATACAATTTCATTTTCTTTATTTTCTCCTGGCCAAGCGGAACCAAATTTTGTTTTTAATAATTCAGCTTGTTTTTCAATAATAGAGCAACCTTCCTTAATATCTTCAGTAATCACATTTCCACCAAATGGTACTACAGCCGTATGACGAATTATTCCATTTTTAAAAATGGCTAAATCAGTAGTTCCTCCTCCTATATCAATCAACGCAACCCCTGCTTCTTTTTCTTCATTACTTAAAACTGCTTCTGCAGAAGCTAGTGGTTCTAAGGTAATACCTGCCAAATCAAGACCTGCACTTTTAATACAGCGCCCAATATTTCTAATAGAAGAAACTTGCCCAACTACTACATGAAAATTAGCTTCTAATCTACCTCCATACATTCCAACTGGCTCTGTAATTTCAGATTGCCCATCTACTTTAAATTCCTGTGGTAACACATGAATTATTTCTTCACCAGGTAACATTACCAATTTATAAACTTGCTTTTCAAGTTTTTCTAAATCTTCGTCATTAATAACTTCTTCAGAATTTGGTCTAGTGATATAATCACTATGTTGTAAACTTCTAATATGCTGACCTGCAATACCTACTACAGCTTCATGAATTTTTATCCCAGAGACTGCAATAGCCTCATCTACAGCTGCTTGAATTGATTGAATGGTTTGAGTTATATTATTAACAACGCCTCTATGCACTCCTAAGCTTTTTGCTTTTCCTGTACCAAGTATCTCAATTTTTCCATATTCATTTCTACGACCAATCATAGCAACAATTTTTGTTGTTCCTATATCCAATCCTACTGAAATATCATTGTGTTCCATAATTTACTTTTTTGTGCACACAACCTGATTGTTGTATTTTAAATTTATTAATGCGTAATTATTAATAGTTTTATCACCAATTGATTTATTCAAAAACGATTTTAAATTCTGTAATTTTTGATTTAAATTTTTCAGATTTCCAACTAAGATTTTTTGATTACCAATCCTTGTATTTAAAATGAATTCATTTTCATCACTTTTTTGAATGCTTATGCATAGATTTTTTAAAATTTTATCTCTCAAAATTGCCGTTACCAGTTTATAAATTTTAGTGTCATCTTTTTTATTACCAACTCCAAAAACCAACATAACTCTTTCAGAGTAATTAGGTGATAAAGGCATTGTTTCACCCTGTTTATCAATGTAATAACTCTTGTTACTCGTTATAACTCTAGCAATAGGTGTTCGCTGTTTAACTCTTGCTTTTAGCAAGCCGTCAACGGTCAAATAAACAGCAGCATTTTCAACCATGGGATGAGCAAGCACTTTTGACTCCAATTTATGTAAATCTATAACAGATTTTGCAATGTTTTTAGGGGTTTCATTTTTTTGTATTAACAATTTATTAACCATTTGATAATTCATAAAAAGATTAGTTCCTTTCTCAAATTGAACTTCTATTTTTTTTACTTTTTCTTGATCATTTTTATGATTTGAAAATCCGTATAAAAAAATTATCAATGCAAGTAATGCAATCCCTTTTATGTAAATCCAGTTAATCTTCACTTTTTAATTTCTGAGTTACTTTTTCAACTAATTCACCAATATCTCCAGCTCCAATCATTACCACAACAGAAACTTTGGATTTTTTTATATTAGCTACTATATTTTTTTTACTAGAAAGTAGCTTATTTTTATTCTCAATTTTCTCTAAAAGCCAGCCTGATGTAATCCCTTTCATTGGTTTTTCTCGTGCAGGATATATATCTAACAGAATTACTTCATCAAATCTGGACAAGCTTTTTGCAAAATCATCTGCAAAATCTTTAGTTCTACTAAATAAATGGGGTTGAAAAATGCCAATATTCTTTCTATTTGGATACATTTCTTTTACAGCATCTACAATCGCATTTATTTCCGTAGGATGATGTGCATAATCATCAATTAACACGAGTTTTTCTGTTTTAATTTTATAAGAAAAACGTCTTTTTACGCCTTTAAATGTTAGTAAAGCCTTAGCAATGGCCGGAATTGAAATTCCAAAACTATTTGCCATTGCCAAAGCTGCCACCGTATTTAGCACATTATGTTTTCCGGGTAAATTAATTTGTATATTTTTTACAATTTCAGTAGGTGTTTTTATGTCAAAAACATAACTACCTTGGTTAATTTTTAAATTGGTTGCTGAATAATCTGCAGTTTCATTCACCGCAAAGGTTTTTCCAAAAATGGACAATCCTTTTTTAACAAAAAGAGTCTCTGATACCTTACCTGCAAATTCTTTAAAAGAATCTTCTAATGCTGTTTTATTTTTATAAATATCTAAATGATCTGCATCCATAGAAGTTATACAAGCAATGTTTGGTGAAAGATTTAAAAAGGATCGATCAAATTCATCAGCTTCAACAACCGTAACTTTATCTCCTCCTAATATTAAATTTGAATTATAATTTTCAGAAATTCCTCCTAAAAAAGAAGTTGCATTTACTTTATTGACTTCTAAAATATGACCTAAAATAGTTGACGTAGTTGTTTTTCCGTGTGTTCCTGCAACTGCTAAACAAAACGTATTTTTTGTAATTTCGCCTAACATTTCAGAACGTTTTAAAACAGTAAATCCGTTTTTATTAAAAAAATTTAATTCGTTATTGTCTGTTGGAATTGCAGGTGTAAAAACAATAATTGTGTTCTCTTTATTTTTAAATTGCCCAGGAATTAATGTAACAGCATCTTCAAAATGAATTGCTATGTTTTTTTCTGAAAGTGATTTGGTTATCGTAGTTTCTACTCGGTCATACCCCGCCACTATTTTTCCCGTGCTATTAAAATAGTTTGCTAAAGCACTCATTCCTATACCTCCAATGCCAATAAAATAAACGCTATGTATATTGTTTAAATTCAATTATTTACTATTAATTTTTCTATCTCTTTAACTATATTTTTTGTTGCATTTGGTAATGCTAATTTTTTGATATTTTCACTTAGTGTTTTTTGCAAATTTTCATCTGTGATTAATTCATTAAAAACAGATTGAAATCTTGCTAGTTCATTTTCTTTTAATAATATTGCTGCATTTTTGTGAACTACAGCCAATGCATTTTTAGTTTGATGATCTTCCGCTACATTTGGAGAAGGAATAAAGATTACAGGTTTTCCAATAATACATAATTCAGAAACCGTACTAGCACCTGCTCTACTAATTACAAAATCGGCTGCGGCAAAAGTTAAATCCATTTTATTCAAAAAAGCATAAGTTTTTACGCCTTCTAATTCATCAAATTTTTTGAATTCATCATAATACAAATTACCCGTTTGCCAAATTACTTGAATGTGTTTTGAAACCAGCCATTTGATATTTTCCTGAATTAGATTATTGATAGCTCTTGCACCTAAACTTCCACCTAAAATCAACACTATTTTTTTGTTTGTATCTAACTCAAAAAAAGAAATTGCTTCTTGCCTTTTATTTTCACTATTCAACAAATCTTGACGAACAGGATTTCCTGTTTTTACAATTTTATCTTTAGGGAAAAACCGTTCTAATCCGTCATAAGCCACACAAATTTTATCCGCTTTTTTACTTAACAATTTATTAGTTATTCCAGGATATGAATTTTGTTCTTGAATAACCGTTTCTATATTCAAAAGATTGGCAACATATAAAGTTGGTCCACTAGCAAATCCGCCAGTTCCAATTACAATGTTTGGTTTAAATTTTTTAATAATTACATACGCTTTAAATAAGCTGCTTATCAATTTTAAAGGAAATAATAAATTTTTGAGCGTTAATTTTCTTTGAATTCCAGAAATCCATAATCCTTTTATATCATAACCCGCTTGTGGTACTTTTTGCATTTCCATTCTATCCTTTGATCCAACAAATAAAAACGAAGCATTTTCATGCTTTTTCTTTAACTCGTTGGCTATAGAAATTGCTGGATAAATGTGACCTCCTGTGCCACCTCCGCTAATTAATATGTTAATGGATTGCTTCATGTAAAATATCTAAAGGGTTTTCATCTAATTCATTCAGTACAATTTCTTTTTCTGCGGTTACACTTAATATAATTCCGATAGCAATACAAGTCATCCAAATTGAAGTTCCTCCACTACTAATTAAAGGTAAGTTTTGACCTGTAACAGGAAATAAATTCACCGCTACCGCCATATTAATTATCGCTTGAAAAATTATTGGTAAACCAACTCCTATTATCATTAATGAGGCAAAAATACTTATCGCTTTTTGAGCTGCTACTAAAATTCGAATTAGCAATGCTAAATACATTATAATCACAAATAATGCCCCTACCAATCCCCATTCTTCAACTATAATGGCAAAAATAAAATCGGAAGATGATTGTGGTAAAAAGTTTTTTTGCACACTTTTACCTGCTCCTTTACCAAATAAACTTCCTGTTGCAATAGCTATTTTTGCTTTTTCAACCTGGTATCCTTCTTTTGCATCTTTATTTGAAAAATTTTCAACCCTACTAATCCAAGTATCTACTCTATTAGGCATAACTGTTGGAAAAGCCTTTGCAACCAACATAAAAAAAGCTAAAGAAACTAATCCAAATCCTATGATATACATTAAATATTTTAAAGGATAACCACCTATAAAAGTGAGCATTAAAACCATTGAAAAAATGATTGCCGTTGTAGAAAAATTTGCGGGTAAAATTAAGGACAAAATAACACCTACTGGCAACCATAATTGCCATAAGCTATCTTTAAAAGTAATTTTTTTTTCTTTATTTTTTGATAAATAACGTGCCACATAAACCATTAAAACAATACTTGCTAAAGCAGAAGTTTGAAAGCCAACTCCAATAAATGGTATTTGAATCCATCTACTTGCATTTGCCCCATTTATGGTATGACCTTGCGTTAACGTATAAGCCAATAATATAAAAACAAACGGAAGAATTATCACTGAAATTCCACTAAAATATCTAAATGGAATTTTATGAACTCCATAAGTAATTAAAAATCCTAAAAACAACAATATTCCATGTTTCACTAGATAATAAGTTGGCGTACCAGAATTTGCAACGTACACTAAATTTGTACTTGCACTATAAACTGGCATAAATGATAGCAATGCTAAAACTGCTACAATTGCCCAAATAGCTTTATCACCTTCAATATTTTTTAGGATTCTTTTCACTTAATTACAACTCTTTTATTGCTTGTTTAAATTGGTTTCCTCTATCTTCATAATTATCAAACAAATCAAAACTTGCACAAGCTGGCGATAATAATACCGTATCACCTTTTTCGGCAATTTTATAAGCAACTTTAACGGCTTCTTCTGCTCCAGCAGTTTCAACAATTAAATCGATAACATTCCCGAATGTTTGCACAATTTTCTGATTATCAAGTCCTAAACAAATAATTGCCTTCACTTTTTCACGGACCAAAGGCATTAACTCTAAATAATCATTTCCTTTATCTACACCGCCAACAATCCAAACTGTTGGAGATTGCATACTATCTAATGCGTAAAAAGTTGCATTTATGTTGGTAGCTTTTGAATCATTTATATATTGAACTCCGTTAATTTTTAACACAGACTCTAAACGATGTGCGGCTCCTTCAAAATCTTCTAAACTTTCTCTAATAGTGTTTTGCCTTACTTTTAACAAGGTTGTTGCCATGGCTGCTGCCATTGCGTTTTTAGTATTGTGTTTTCCTTTTAATGCTAGTGTTGAAATACTCATTATTGAATTTTCTATATTATTATATTTTATTATGATGTTGTTGTTTCTTATAAATGCTCCTTCTTCTAATTCTTTTTCAGTAGAAAAAGGAAGTAATTTTGATTTTATTTTATTAGTTTTTAACCATTTTGAAATGACTTTATCTTCATTATCATATATTAAATAATCTTCTTCAGTTTGATTTTTAGTTATTCTAAATTTTGAATTGATATAGTTTTCAAATTTGTAATTATACCGATCTAAATGGTCGGGTGTTATATTTGTAATAATGGCAATACTTGGCTTAAAATTTTTAATGCCATCGAGCTGGAAACTACTTAATTCCAACACTTCATAATCCACTTTATCTTCAGCAATCTGTTGTGCAAAACTTTTACCAATGTTACCTCCCATTCCAACATTTAGCTGTGCATTTTTTAAAATGTGATGCACTAACATAGTTGTTGTTGTTTTCCCGTTTGAACCTGTAATTCCAATAATTTTAGCATCACAAAAAATAGAAGCAAACTCAATTTCAGAAATTACTGGAATATCTCTATCCTTAATTTCTTTTATAATTTGAATAGTATCTGGTATTCCCGGGCTTTTAACAACAATATCTGCCTCAAAAATTATGGCTTTAGAATGTTGCCCTTCTTCAAAAGAAATTTCATTATTTAAAAGAACGTTTTTATATTTTTTAGCTATGCTTCCTGCATCAGAAACAAAAACTTTATAATTTTTTTGTTTACCTAAAATGGCAGCTCCAACGCCGCTTTCACCAGCACCTAAAATCACCAATTTCATTTTATCGCAATTTTAAAGTGATAATGGTAAATACTGCTAACAATATTCCTATAATCCAAAATCGGACAACGATTTTACTTTCATGATATCCTGACTTTTGAAAATGATGATGTAATGGTGACATTTTAAAAATCCGTTTTCCAATTCCGTATTTTTTCTTGGTATATTTAAAATAACTTACTTGAAGTATTACCGATAAATTTTCAACTAAAAACACTCCAGCTAATATTGGAATAAGCAATTCTTTACGTACCGCAATAGCTAAAACTGCAATTACTGCACCAATGGTTAAACTACCTGTATCTCCCATAAATATTTGAGCTGGATAGGTATTGTACCATAAAAATCCTATTAAAGCTCCTACAAATGCAGAAATAAAAACAGTCATTTCTCCAGAATTTGGGATGTACATAACATCCAAATAATTCGCAAAGATGATATTACCTGATACCCAGGCAAAAATTCCTAAAGTAAGTACAATTATTGCTGAAGAGCCCGCTGCTAATCCATCAATCCCATCTGTTAAATTTGCTCCGTTTGAAACTGCTGTAATGATAAAAATTACAATTGGTATAAAAATTAGCCAAGCATAATCTTTTAATCCATTTCCAAATAAATTAAGTGCATCAGCATAATTTAGTTCGTTGTTCTTAACAAATGGAATTGTTGTTTTGGTTGATTTTTCAGCTTTTCCAAATAAAATTGGAGTGCCGTTTTCTGCAACATATTGAAATTTTACAGGAAGTTTTTGCTTAATAGTAACTTGTGGATTAAAATATAACATGCCACCAACAAAAATTCCTAATGTGATTTGACCTAATATTTTAAATCTTCCTTTTAATCCTTCTTTATTTTTTTTGAAAATTTTAATATAATCATCAATAAAACCAATAGTACCCATCCAAAGCATAGTTGCAATTAAAATGATGATGTAAATATTTTCTATTTTAGCAAGTAATAATACTGGAATTAATGTTGCTAAAATGATAATTATCCCACCCATTGTAGGTGTTCCTGCTTTTTCTATCTGTCCTGTTAAACCTAAATCTCTAACAGATTCACCTACTTGTTTTCGTTGTAAAAAATTAATAATTCGTTTACCATAAATGGTTGAAAATAATAATGATATTATAAAAGCAAAAGCAGACCTAAAGGTAATGTATTGAAACAATCCTGCACCAGCTATACTGTAGTGTTTTTCTAAATATTCAAATAAATAATACAACATTTTTAACTTGCTATTGCTTTAAAATTTTTAGTTATCTCTTCATAATCATCAAAATGATTTCTTATTCCTTTTATCTCTTGATAGGTTTCATGACCTTTTCCTGCTATCAAAATAATATCATCTTTTACAGCTAGTTTAGTAGCCATTTTTATGGCTTGTGATCGTTCTAAAATATGAACTACTTTTTTTAAATTAATTTGCTCTACACCAGCCTCCATTTCATTAATAATAGTTTGAGGATTTTCACTTCTAGGATTATCTGAAGTGAATATTACTTGAGAGCTTAATTGAGAAGCTATACGCCCCATAACAGGACGTTTAGCCTTATCTCTATCACCTCCGCATCCCACAACGGTAATTATTTGATTGTTTTTATTTTTTAAATTTTGTATCGTTTGAAGTACATTTTTTAACGCATCTGGTGTATGAGCATAATCAATTACCACTACTATTCCATTTTTAGAAGTTAGGTACTGAAAACGACCTTTTACACTATTTAACTGACTGATAATTGTTAATATTTTAATAGATTCTAATCCGAATAATTTGACAACACCATAAATTGCTGTTAAGTTATAGGCGTTAAATTCTCCAACTAAATGTGTCCAAACTTCTTGATTATTTATAGACAATAACAATCCTGAAAATCTGTTTTCTATAATTTTAGCTTTAAAGTCTGCCATGGTTTTTAAAGCATAAGTATATTTTTTAGCTTTTGTATTCTGCAACATTACTAACCCATTTTTATCATCAGCATTTACCAAAGCATTCGCTGATTTTGGTAAAGCATCAAAAAATGATTTTTTTACATCACGGTATTCTTTAAAGGTTTTATGATAATCTAAATGATCGTGAGTTAAATTGGTGAAAACACCCGTATCAAAAAGTAATCCTTCTGTTCTTTTTTGATGAATTCCATGAGAACTAACTTCCATAAAACAGAAAGAAACTTCTTCTTCAATCATTTTATTTAAATAGTAATTTATGGTTATAGAATCTGGTGTGGTATGAGTTGCTTTAAACTCTTTATCATTAACCAAAATTTTAACGGTAGAAAGTAAACCTACTTTAAAACCTGCTTTTTTAAATAATTCATATAATAAAGTAGCAATGGTTGTTTTCCCATTGGTACCTGTAATTCCTATTAATTTTAATTTAGATGAAGGATTGTTATAAAAATTAGCAGCTATAATTGCCAAAGCCGAATTGCTATTTGCTACTTGTATATAAACAACATTTGCAATTAAACTATTTGGTAATTCTTCACAAACAATTGCAGTAGCACCTAACTCAATAGCTTTATCTATAAATTTATGACCGTTAAAAACCAAGCCTTTTTGAGCTACAAACATGCTGTTTTTAATTACTTTACGTGAATCAAAAACAACATTTGTAACTGCTATATTAATATTCCCCACAACAGAATTTATAGCTACTTTATGCAATATGTTTTTAATAATTTTCAATTAGACTGATAATTTTAAAACTACTGTTTTACCCTTACTTATTTTCTCCCCCATTTTTATGGATTGATCCACTACTTTACCTGTTCCTTCACAAGTAACTTTTAATCCCAAATTTTCAAGAAAAGGAATGGCATCCATTTCTGCCATTCCTTTTAAATTAGGCATCGTCCGAGTTGCCTTATTTGAGATGGTGTAGTAAGAATTATATTTATTTTTTATACTTGCAAAATTATATGTGTCATTTGCATTGATAACTTTAACATTTGGATTTGAAGTATAAATTTTTTGAGCGATATCTTTAAAAACCGGACCAGAAACATCTGCACCGTAATATCCTTTTTGAACCTTCGGTTTAAAAATAACTACAATACAAGAATACTTAGGATTTTTTGCTGGGAAATATCCTGTAAAAGAAGAAACATATCTTTTGTTTTTATTCCAATCTGGCATCCAATATTCTAATCTAGCTGTACCTGTTTTACCAGCCATTGAGAAATTTTTAGAATATAATTTTTTGGCAGTTCCTAATTTCACAACATTTTTAAGTAATTCCTGTACTTCTGATATGGTTTGTTTTGAACAAATAGCTGGGTCAATTACTTCTTTTTCAAAATATTTATGATATTGATTTCTTGATCTAATTTCTTTTACAAATCTAGGTTTCACCATTTCACCGTTATTGGCAATTGCATTATAAAAGGTTAGAATTTGTAGAGGAGTCATTCTTAAATTATAACCGTAAGCAATAGATGGTAAAGCGTTTTTACTCCATTTTTTATCCCCTGGGGATGGAATTTCCGGATAACCTTCTCCTTTAATAGTTAAACCTAATTGTTTATCTAAGTGCATACCTTTTAGTGCATTTATAAACTTGCTTGGCTTATCCTTAAAATGATCATCTATTAAACGAGCAAATCCAATATTTGAAGAAACCTCAAAAGCTTTTGCAGCTGAAATTACTCCGTGACCACCTCTTTTAGAATCGTGAATATATCTACCATACATTTTAAATTTTCCAGCTTTAGTATCTACAATGGTACTGGTGTCAATTGCTTTTAATTTTAAAGCTGCTACTAATGACATCAATTTAAATGCTGAACCAGGTTCTATAGATTCATACACTGCATAATTTCGTTTTTCATAATATTTTCCTTCCGAATTAATTCCCAAATTAGAAATTGCTTTTATCTCGCCAGTTTTTGTCTCCATAACTACCACACAACCGTGTTCAGCATGGTAATATTCTAACTGCCTTAAAAGAGAGTGATGTGCAATATCCTGAATGTTTACATTTAACGTAGTAATAACATCTTTACCATCAACTGGATCTTTTTCATTGGAATCACTAATTGGTCTCCATTGTCCTTTAGCAATTTTTTGTTTCATTCTCCAACCAAACTTACCGCGTAAATACTTTTTATAAGCACCTTCTATTCCTGGTCCACCTCTATAATCATCATATCCAATAGTACGTTCTGCAACTTTACCTAAAGGATGTGCACGTACGGTAGATTGTTCTGCAATAAAACCACCTTTATACATTCCTAATTTAAAAATAGGAAAGTGTTTGATTTTCATATAATTAATATATCCAAGTCCTCTTGCAATAAATAAATATCTATTTTTATTAGTTCGTGCTTTTCTGATTTTAGTTTCCCAATAAAAAGAAGTATTTCCTAATAATCCTGATAAAGATTTAGACAAACTACGTATGTTTTTTTCAAATATTTCACCATCAATAGTTACTGCATCCATCCTAATTTCATACTCCGATTTTGATGTAGCAAGTAAGCTACCATCATCTGAAAAAACATTGCCTCTATTGGCAAAAATAGTGTCGTTTTTAAGTGTAAGCTGTTGCGATAATTTCCGATACTTATCTCCCTCAACATACTGTATGTTAACTAGTTTTATAAGTATAGCAATCATGAATAATACTACAAATGCAAATACTATATATAATTTATTTAATATGCCTTTTTTGGTTGTTGACAAGGTTATTTAACAGGTTTTGAGGTTACTTTAATAATTTCAGGCGGATTTTCGCTTGGCTGTAATCCTAATTCTTTTACTTTATTTTTAATGTTTGATTCTAACTTTATTTTCATTGCTATTGAACGTGTATCTACAAATTCAGCTTTTAATTCTTTAATTTCTTTATTCAATTTTGCAATTTCTAAAACTTGCCTATCTGCATAATGTGCACTTGAAATCATAAGCAACATTAACACCACTACAAAAACCAAAAACTTCCAATTTTTTAAAGCATCATCACTGATCAAAAAATTGCCTTTAAGAATATTGTATATGTTTTTTTTAATTTTTGACATTTATTTTAAAGTTGCTATTCTTAGTTTTGCACTACGTGCTCTATTATTTAATTTAATTTCATCTATACTTGGAATTATTAATTTTCCAATTTTTTTCATTGGAACTGAAATGTTTCCATAAAAATCTTTCTCTGGTTCCCCTTCAAACATTCCGTTTTTTATAAATCGTTTTACTAATCTATCTTCTAATGAGTGATAAGAAATTACACTTAACCGTCCATTAGGATTTAACAATTCAGGAACTTGTAATAAAAATTCTTTTAAAGCTTCCATCTCCTGATTTACCTCAATTCTAATCCCTTGAAATATTTGAGCCAAAACTTTATGCTCTTTAGATTTCGGAATAAAATCATTCAACACTTGTTTTAAATCGAAACTCGTTTTAATCGGTTTCTCGATTCTTGCTTCTGCTATTTTTTTAGCTAAACTTCTGGCATTTCTTAATTCGCCATATTGAAACAGTACATCACTTAACTGAGATTCTTTATAGTTATTAATTACTCCGTAGGCGGTTAACACGTCGGTTTGATTCATTCTCATATCCAAATCTGCATTAAATCGAGTTGAAAACCCTCGTTCAGCTACATCAAATTGATGTGAGGAAACACCCAAATCTGCTAAAATTCCATCTACTTTTTTTATGTTATAAAACCGTAAATACCTTTTTATATATCTAAAATTCTGCGGAATTAAAGTAAAGCGTTCATCTTCTAAACTATTTTGTTTTGCATCTTCATCCTGATCAAAGGCAAATAATTTTCCATCTTCATTTAAAAATTTCAAAATTTCTTTAGAATGACCTCCGCCTCCAAAGGTTACATCTACGTAAATACCATTTGGTTTAATTGCTAAACCGTCAATGCTTTCTTTTAAAAGTACGGGATTATGATAATTCATGATCGTCATCAGTTACATTACCCATAACATCTTCTGCTAAATCAGCAAAATCTACTGTAGCATCATCAATAGCTTTCTCATACTTTTCTTTATCCCATATTTCAATAATATTCAAGGCTGATGAAAGCACCACTTCTTTAGAAATTCCAGCAAAATTTTGTAAATCTTTAGGAATTAATAACCTTCCAGAATTATCCAACTCTATTGTTTTTACTCCTGCAGTAAACCGTCTAATAAAGTCGTTATTTTTCTTTACAAAACGATTAAGTTTATTGACCTTTGTCATTAATAAAGTCCACTCTGCCATTGGGTACAATTCCAAACATGGCTGAAAAACAGATCGTTTTAATACAAAGCCATCTTGCAATATTGGTGAAAGTTGTTTCTTTAAACTTGCGGATAAAGTAAGCCTCCCCTTTACATCTGCTTTACATTCATATGTTCCTATTAAATTAACCATAGTTCGTTTTGGACTTATTCAAAAATATAAATTATTTCCCACTTTTACCCACTTTTCTCCACTTTGTTAATAACTTTTGTTTTATTCACATGTTATTAAGCTAAAAAATTGAACTACAATCAGTTGAAATTTAAAATTTAAGCAATTTCAAAACCCTAGTAATACCGAAAAAAAAGTTACCTTTGTGTTTGATATAAAATTTTATTTTAATGGATAATAATCTTATTAAAGAAGGAAAATTTAACTACGTTGAAGCTGGCGAAGGTCAACCAATTATAATATTACATGGTTTAATGGGAGCTTTAAGTAATTTTGACGGTGTTTTTAACTATTTTTCAAAAAAAGATTATAAAGTAATTATTCCTGTATTACCAATATATAATTTACCTCTTTTAAAAACCAATGTTAAAAACATATCAAAGTTTTTAAAGGAGTTTATGATACATAAAAAAATTGATAAAGCAATTCTTCTAGGAAACTCACTTGGTGGACATATTGCACTATATTTCACAAAATTAAACCTTAAAAATGTAACTGGTTTAGTATTAGCTGGCAGCTCTGGACTTTATGAAAAATCATTAGGTGACACTTACCCAAAAAGAGGAAATTACGAATATATTAAAACTAAAACACAAGAAGTTTTTTATAACCCTGAAGTTGCCACTAAAGAAGTTGTGGATGAAGTTTTTGCTTCAGTAAATGATAGAAGCAGAGTTATTAAAACATTGGCAATTGCAAAAAGTGCTATTAGGCATAATATGGCTAAAGATTTACCAAAATTGAACGTTCCTGCTTGTATAATTTGGGGAAAACAAGACCATGTTACACCTCCAGAAGTTGCTGTAGATTTTGAAAGATTATTACCTGATGCCAACTTATATTGGATTGATAAATGTGGTCATGCTGCTATGATGGAGCATCCAGATGAATTTAACAAAATTTTGGAAAGCTGGTTAACTGAACGTAAGCTGTAATTTATGAAAATTAATACCGCTGATTTTGTAATTAGCAATACAGATGTTTCTAAATGCCCAAAAGAACAACTACCTGAATATGCATTTATTGGACGTTCTAATGTTGGAAAATCATCATTAATAAATATGCTTACCAATAAAAGTAAGCTAGCAAAAACATCTGGAAAACCTGGGAAAACACAACTTATAAATCACTTTAAAATTAACAACAATTGGTTTTTGGTAGATTTACCTGGCTACGGATATGCCAAAGTTTCAAAATCTAAACGACAAACATTTCAAGCCTTTATAAAAGATTATTTTTTACAACGCACACAATTAGTTTGCTCCTTTGTATTGGTTGATTCTCGTCATGAACCACAAAAAATAGATTTAGATTTTATGCAGTTTTTAGGTGAAAGTGGAATTCCGTTTTGTATTATCTTCACAAAATCGGATAAATTAAAACTATCTCAACTAAACAGAAATGTTGAAGTTTATACTAAAAAAATGACACAAACCATTTGGGAAGAAATGCCTCCTTATTTTGTTACCTCGGCTTCAAATAAAAAAGGAAAGGATGAACTACTTAAATATATAGCTGATTTAAATACTCAAGTTGCAAAGGAATTTTAAAAAATGGTTTCTACTAAAAATAATTTGCAAATACTGTTTGAAGACAATCACTTAATTATTATCAACAAACGTTCTGGTGATATTGTTCAAGGAGATAAAACTGGCGACACTCCATTAAATGAAATTATTAAAGCATATCTTAAAGAAAAATATAATAAACCTGGAAACGTTTTTTTAGGTGTTGTTCATCGGTTAGACAGACCTACAACCGGGATAGTAGTTTTTGCAAAAACCTCAAAAGCTTTAGAACGTTTTAACAAAATGTTACGAGATAAAATAGTTAACAAAACCTATTGGGCTGTGGTTAAAAACAAACCTAAAAATGCAAGTGATACACTCATTGGGTTTTTAAGAAAAAATCAAAAAAATAACAAATCCACCTCTTATACCTCTGAAATTAAAGGAAGTAAAAAAGCAATACTTCATTATAAAATTTTAAAATCTTTAGATAATTATCACTTATTAGAAATAAATTTAGAAACTGGCAGACATCATCAAATTCGTTGTCAATTAGCAGCTATTGGTTCACCAATAAAAGGTGATTTAAAGTATGGTTTTAACCGAAGCAATAAAGATGCAAGTATTCATTTACATGCTCGTAAAATTGAATTTATTCATCCTGTTTCCAAAGAAAACATTAGTATTATTGCTCCAACACCTAACAATGTTATTTGGGATGCTTGTAATTAATAATTAACACTTTTAACTTTCTCTTTTTACTTTAACAAATTTTAACATTTATCAAGTAGGGTAAACCATTATTTAGCTGTTTTAAACTTATAATTACATTATTAAATTTAAATGAAATTATTAATACAGACCCTGATTTATTTGATGTAAAGATCGTCTAAATTTAATTTAGGCGATCTTTCATATTACTAATTATTAACTTAAAATCTAACTATTAATTTAAAAATAAATGAAAAAAATTAGCATCTTATTTTGTCTAGTATTCGCTATTAATCAACTAAACGCACAAACTTGGCATACCAATTTAAAAGAAGCCGAAAAAATTGCATCCCAAAAAAATGAACGTATTATATTGGTTTTTCAAGGCTCAGATTGGTGTGCTCCTTGCATAAAATTAGACAAAGAAATTTGGAGTTCAAATGAATTTATAGATTATTCTAAAAATCATTTTGTAATGGTAAAAGTAAATTTCCCAAGAAAGAAAAAAAATTCCTTAACCTCTGAACAACAAGCTTATAACAATAGTTTAATGGAAAAATACAATACCAAAGGATATTTTCCATTTGTTGTTGTTTTAGATAAAAATGGAACTGTTTTAGGAAATACTGGCTATAAAAAAACAACTCCAACTGAATATATAAAATTGCTAAATTCGTTTATATAAAATGAATAAAAAGTATTTTTTAATTGTCTTTATCTTTTTTTCTACCATTTCTTTTGGACAAATTATTCATAGAAAAACCTTGAAATTAATGGGAAGCAGATTCGACATCACAGTGGTTTCTGCTACTCCAAAAGAAGGTGAAACTTATATAAATTTAGCTGTAGATGAAATCAAACGAATTGAAAAAGTAATTTCATCTTGGGATAAAAATTCTCAAACTTCTGCCATCAATAAAAATGCAGGAATAAAACCTGTTAAAGTAGATTTAGAACTAATTAATTTAATTGAGCGATCTTTAGTAATTTCAAAATTAACAGAAGGTGCTTTTGATATCAGTTACGCTTCTATGGATAAATTATGGAAATTTGATGGAAGTATGACTGAAATGCCTTCTGAAGAAAAAATTAAAGCTTCTGTAGCTAAAGTTGGGTATCAAAATATTGTTATTGATAAAAAAAATCAAACGGTATTTTTAAAGTTAAAAGGAATGAAAATTGGTTTTGGTGCCATTGGTAAAGGATATGCAGCCGATAAAGCAAAAGCATTATTAATTTCAAAAGGTGTAAAATCTGGAATTATAAATGCATCTGGCGATATGAACACTTGGGGAAAACAACCTAACGGACAACCTTGGGAAGTTGCCATTACAAATCCATTAAATAAAAACGTGTCCTTTGGTATATTTCCAATTAGCAATAAAGCAGTGGTTACTTCTGGAAATTATGAGAAATTTGTAAAATTTAATAATATCCGATATACACATATTATAAATCCTAAAACAGGTTATCCTGCAAGTGGTATTATTAGTGTAACCGTATTTGCTCCAAAAGCAGAATTAGCCGATGCTTTAGCAACTTCTATTTTTGTAATGGGAACTAATGTAGGAATTAATTTAATAAATCAACTTCCTAATATTGAATGTATTATTGTTAGTGAAAAAGGAAAAATTACTACTTCAAAAAATATAAAACTAGAAAAATTATGAAAAAATTATTTTATTTAGGCATTGCCGTTATGCTTATTCCAACATTAAATTCCTGCGTAGCAGTAAAGGAATATGAAAAAATTGATTTAAATGATCCTGATATGAGTTTGTCTGCAAGAAACATTGATCATTTTGAAACTAGTTTTCAAGTGTATCGTGAAGGTGCTTCTGGTGCAAATGGAGGAAAATCAGGTGGTGGTTGTGGTTGCAACTAATAAATTTAGTATCAATTTTAAAATAATTTAAATGAAAAAAATATCATTTTTAACTCTATTATTTATTTCTTTTTACGGTTATTCTCAAACATCAAAAACTACTTCTAAAGAATACACAAAAAGAGTATTAGAAAATACCGAAGTAGATTTAATTTCAAGTTTATACGGTCAAAAAGGAGATAATGCAGCCGTAACTGGCGGAATTGGAAACGAAAAATTAACTGATATAGCTTCAAATATTATTGTTTCTATTCCTATAAATGACAATGACGTAATCTCAATTAACGCAACTATTTCTGCTTACACCTCGGCTTCATCAAGTAATTTAAATCCGTTTGATTATTCGGGAAGTACTTTTAAAAATGAAAATGGAGACAGTGATAAAAACGAAGACAAAAGTAACTCAAAAAATAAGGGTGGATTTAATGCCAAATCTGGAGCTTCACAATCAAACACTAATAATGTAGCAAGAGGTGCAACTCCTTGG
>VAPM010086584.1_pt1 | contig 37423 bp, 34 predicted proteins | sample 3395091 | NCBI WGS metagenome assembly VAPM01 (sample SAMN08290445, study PRJNA428436) | hydrothermal vent metagenome | isolation source: Deep-sea hydrothermal vent chimney 3 | place: Pacific Ocean: Juan De Fuca Ridge
AAACTCACACCCATTTCATGTCCAGGAAGTTAATGTTTTCTTTTACTGCTTAAATAGGCCTCATAAAAACATCTTATTCATAAGTTAACGGGACAGCAGTGAGAGAGGATATAAGAACTTAAAATAAATATTCGGATGCTCTTGTTAAAGTATACAAAAACATCTCGCATATAGGTTTATCTGAACGCATGATCAAATGTATTTTACATAGCAGAGTAAAATATTGGTTGTTTAAAAAAGCTGAAAAAAGGCGGCTTTTCGGGGTTTTTCTACAGCCTCGTTAGGTGTAATAAGGAGAGATTGTGAAATATATCTTAAGTTTTGCTTTATTAGGAATGCTATTAGGCTGCTCTGATGGTGTTGATCACTATTCTGATAGTTCGCTACAGGTTCCAAATTTGAGTGGAAAACCGAAAACCATACAGGTTGTAAAAAGTAATTGGGGGAAACTTATGGCACATTGTCCAGGGCTGAGTCAATATCATAGTGATTTAACATTCGCAGGGCTGAATGATATGGTTGATCCAGTAATGGAAAAAATGTCGCGTGTAGAAGTATTATTCAAAATTACAGACAATCCGGAAAAAATACCAAATAATTTTAGGGCTTGGGGGCATACCTGTGGTTATGGTATTTCACCGGATGGAACGTCGATTAGAATCCAGAAAAGAACTTGTGTGTCAGTTTGCCTTGGTGGTGAGTACAAAGGCTCTACAGATTATGTATCTAATTTGTAAAACACCATACAAGAACATACAGCAGATTGTGGACATCCCCCGATAAAGTAGATACCAAAATCTAACAAACTAGATGAGATGTAATATTCCTGGTTAACGTCCGCTCTAGAATGTGAACCGCCTTAATAACTTAATCTGCCGATATATTATCTTCAATAGGCAACCCAGCCGTTTTCCATTCAGGGTAACCATCTTCCATTCGCCTGGCTTTTAAACCTTTCTCACGCAATTGCGCAACGGCATCAAAAGCTAAAATACAATGCGGGCCTCGGCAATAGGCTACCACTTCTTTTTTATCACCGAGTTCATCGAGCCTTTGTTCCAGTTCGCATAAGGGGATATTGATTGCGCCGGGCACATGGCCGGCGTTAAATTCTTCAGCAGGGCGCACATCGAGTACGGTAACTAAATTATCTCGCACCCGTTCGAGTAACTCCTTTCTTGGAATGGGTTCGAGTGAATCTTTAACGGTTAAAAAGGTATTAACAAGGCGATCGACATCGGCCACATGGCGTTCGGCTACCAGACGTAGGGCATCAAACATATTGATTACATCGTCACCACTAATACTATAAAAGACTTTCAGGCCAACTTTTCGGGTTGTTACCAGCCCAGCCTGGCGTAAGTGCTGTAAATGTTGGGATGTATTGGCCACGGTTAAGCCGGCTATATTGGCAAGTTCTTCGACACTACGTTCGGCCTGCGCAATAAACTCCAATAGTTCCAATCGGTTACCATTGCCCAGGGCTTTACCAACACGGGCAAATTGGGCAAACAGATCATGCTTAAAACTTCCTCTTGACATATTTTCTACCTAAGCTATTATTGTATTCAATTAATCACTTGAATAGTAATTCTATGCTATTAGTATAGCACAGCTTTTTGTTTATACTGTTTTGTAGTTAGCTAATTGAACCAAAGAGGTAAAAATGGAAATTAATGAATTTATTATGGCCAACGAAAAGACAATTCGCATGAGTTTCTTCTTCGGCATGTTAATTGTAATGGCTATATGGGAGATTGTTGCGCCACGCCGCGCTTTAACTATTTCTAAAACGGTACGTTGGGTTAATAACCTTGGGCTGGTCTTTTTTAATAGTTTTTTACTCAGAGTCCTTTTTCCTGCCGCGGCTGTTGGCATTGCCGCATTTGCTAGTAGCAACGGTTGGGGTATCTTTAACTACTATGACGTGCCATTTTGGTTAACGGTTGTTGCTTCAGTCATCATTATGGATTTTGTTATTTATATACAACATGTCATGGTGCATGCCGTGCCTGTTTTGTGGCGTTTGCATCGAGTGCATCATGCCGACCTAGATTATGATGTTACCACCGGTGCACGTTTTCATCCGATAGAAATTATTTTATCGATGCTAATTAAATTTGCGACGATTGTTGTTTTAGGGCCGCCTGTTATTGCCGTTGTTATTTTTGAAATTATGTTAAATGCTACCGCAATGTTTAACCATGGTAATGTACGTTTACCAACGGCTATCGACAAGGTTTTGCGTTTATTTTTAGTGACCCCCGACATGCATCGCGTGCATCATTCAGTTGAAGACGATGAAGCGAACAGCAATTTTGGTTTTAGTTTGCCCTGGTGGGATCGCATGTTTGGTACTTACCGTGATCAACCGCGTGGTGGTCATGTTGGTATGACGATAGGTATTCATAAATTCCGTGATACCAAACAGGTTACCTGGTTTAGCGGTTTGATGACGTTACCGTTTAAAGGAAAAATCTCTGACTATGTGATTAACCGCCGCCAATGGAGTGAACCACAACAAAGTTCTTCAAATGAAAAAAGAGCTGGTGAATAATGAAGCAAATAATTCGGCTTGGAATATTATTATTATTGGTCGCGGGCATTGCCGCTGCGATTATTTATCGAGACCAATTTGATGTTGACGCACTGGAAAACTGGGTTGAGGCTGCCGGTAGTGCTGGGCCACTCGTGTTTATGTTGATTTACGCTGTGGGCACTATTTTCTTTTTACCCGGTTCGGTATTAACCCTTGCAGGTGGCGCCTTGTTTGGCCCGGTATGGGGAACCTTTTATAACCTTACTGCGGCGACAATTGGTGCTATTATTTCATTTGTAGCGGCACGTTATCTTGCGCATGACTGGGTTGAACAAAAAACAGGTGGCCGACTTAAAGCCTTAAAACAGGGCGTTGAAGGTGAAGGCTGGAAGTTTGTTGCCTTTGTACGGCTGGTGCCTCTGTTCCCGTTTAATTTATTAAACTATGCATTAGGATTAACAAAAATAAAATTAAGCCACTATTCTATTTCGACTTATATTTTTATGTTGCCGGGTGCCATTGCTTATACTTATTTAGGTTATGCTGGTCGCGAAGCGGTTGCCGGTGGCGAAGGTTTGATTCAAAAAATTATGTTAGCCTTTGCGTTGTTGGCGATAGTTGGGTTTTTACCCAGTTTAATCGGCCGACTACGTCGCGGGCCAACAATGGATGTTGAAACCTTAAAAAGCAAACTGGATTCAGCTGAGGATATTTTGTTACTAGACGTTCGTAGCACAGAAGATTATGTTGGTGAACAGGGGCATGTAAAAAATGCTGTATCCATTCCTGTTGAAGAATTAGAACAACGTCTTTCCGAAATTGAGAATTTTATGGAAAAAACCGTGACAACTATTTGTCGTACCGATAAACGTTCGGCAAAAGCTGCGCAAATTTTAACAAAGCATGGTTTTGCAGATGTACATGTAGTCAGTAATGGTATGACAGCCTGGCATAAAGCGGGTTATGCGATTGAATGATTTAAATATCAGTAGCTCCCGTTAATATAAGGCTAACATGAAAATATATAATTTAATGATAAGACTTAAAAAAACACTCGTCATTCCCGTGCAGACGGGAATCCATGTTGGAGAGCAGCATGTTTTGATTTAAAAAGGAAGTCACCTGATATTGTAGTGTGACATGAGTATTTTATGTTTTTCCTAAATGGGAATTTGAAGAAAATAGATTCCCGCCTGCGCGGGAATGATGGGTTTAAATTTATCTCGGATAGTAGAATGAAAGTATATTATTCAATGATAAGACTTAAAAAACACTCGTCATTCCCGTGCAGACGGGAATCCATGTTGGATAGCAGCATGTTTCGATTTAAAAAGGAAGTCACCTGATATTGTAGTGTGACATGAGTATTTTATGTTTTTCCTAAATGGGAATTTGAAGAAAATAGATTCCCACCTGCGCGGGAATGACGGGTTTAAATTTACCCTAGACAGTAGTGAGTCTGCGCAGGAATGATGGGTTTAAATTTACCCCTGATAGTAGTGCGTGTAAGCGGAATTGGCGGGAGCGATGGAATACTAATAAATAACAAATATTCTATATAAGAGAAATATTGATATGAAAAAAAAGCCTATTATCATTACTGTTATTATCATTATTGTTGTGGTGTTTTTTGCCTGGCGTTTTTTACGACCAATGAATATTTTTGTTGTTAATAATCAGTTTGCCTGGCCGGTTGATACTACGCAAACTCCTGCTGTACTAGGCAAGTTAAGTGCAAAAGAATGCGGTGCCTGTCATCAGGAATTTTATAAAGAGTGGCAGACTACTATTCATAGTCAGGCCTGGGTCGATCCGTATTTTCAAGCAGACTGGAACTTTGATAACCGACAACATGTTTGCCGTCTGTGTCATACCCCTTTAGATAGGCAACAACCGCATAAGGTTTTGGGTTATCGGGATAGCAGTAAATGGGATCCCGTTTTAGAAGACAATCCGAACTTTGACTCTAAATTGCAACACGAAGGGGTCACCTGTGCCGCTTGTCATTATCGTGATGGTGAAATTGTCGGTGTGTTTGGTAATACCAATGCACCGCATCCGGTTAAGAAGCTGGACGATCCCAATCAGGTTTGTGTGCGTTGCCATGTTGTCGATGGCGATCGTTGGGATACCTTCTTCCGTTTTCCACCGTGTGGCACGGTGGCAGAAATAGGCAGCTCGGCTAAGCAATCTACTTCTGTCGATGCTTTAAAGTTACTGGCAACCTTGCAGCCGTTGAAACAAGACAGTGATATTTTTGCTCAAATGTTGCTGAGTAAAAATAATTCTATTAAAGGTGCAAGCGGAGAAAATGTTGTTAAAAACACCTCCTCTTTAGGCTGTGTGCAGTGTCATATGCCGCTGGTTGAACGACCTCTGGTTGAAGGCGGTAAGGTACGGCAAACACGTCATCATTACTGGCGTGGTGGGCATGATCCAGAGATGGTTAAAAAAGCGCTGTCTATTAAATTTGATGAACAGTCTACGGGTAATAAAGATAAACGTCGTTTTGTTTTAACCATTGCCAATACCGGTGCAGCGCATTATGTGCCAACCGGTACACCGGATAGATACTTATCTGTGACACTACGTGTACTGGATAAGAAAGGTAAGGTGTTGGCAGAAGAAACAGACAAAATCATACGTACCGTTATGTGGCGGCCCGTTATTGTCGACTTATGGGATACACGGTTGCCGCGTTGGCAACCACAAACCTATCCTATCGATATTGTTGATGCCGATAAGGCCGTTAGCGTTGAGGCGGTGGTGCGTTATCATTTAGTAAACGAAAAACGTCGTAAGCGTATTAATTACAAAAATACCACAGCCATTGCTTATGATGTGTATCGAAATAAAATATCACTGTTTGTAAAACCGAAAGAGGCTGTTCAATGAGTCAACGTGACCTTGTTATTATTGGTGGTGGTGCGGGTGGCTTAACGGTTGCCAGTGTTGCGGCGCAATTAGGTTTAAAAGTAACGCTAATCGAAAAAGAAGATAAACTCGGTGGCGATTGTTTACATTATGGTTGTATACCGAGTAAAGCTTTAATTAAGTCAGCAAAGGTTGCGTCGCTAATGCAACGTGCTGCTGAGTTTGGCCTTGGTGCTGTCAATACCAAAGTCGAACTGAAAAAGGTAAATGCTCATGTTCAATCGGTTATAGAACATATCCAGCACCACGATGACCCTGAACGTTTTCGCAGTTATGGTTGCGAGGTTATTTTTGGTGCTGCACAATTTATAGATGCACATTCCATTCAAGTGAACGACCAGGTTATTAAAAGTAAACGCTTTGTACTGGCAACCGGCAGTAGCGCTTTTATACCAGACATTAAGGGTTTAGAAGACGTTGGTTATCTCACTAATGTTGATTTATTTTCTTTATCAGAATTACCCGAACGGTTGGTTATTTTAGGTGCCGGTGCGATTGGTCTGGAAATGGGACAAGCTTTTAGCCGCCTTGGCAGTAAGGTCACGATATTACAAAGGGCGAGTAAAATATTACCCAGAGAAGATGCTGAGTTAACTGAAAAGTTGCATCAAGTTTTACTTGCCGAAGGTATAACGATACATACTGAAACAGAAGCGGGTAATATCTATATGCGTGACGGCAGTATTGTTATTGAATGCAATAACGACCTAACGTTGGGAGCGGACAAAGTTCTGGTTGCAACAGGACGCCAGCCAAATACGAGTGGGCTAGGCTTGGAAAATGCGGGCGTTGATTATACTAATAGAGGCGTTAGCGTCGATAAGCGTTTGCGTACATCAGCAAAACATATTTATGCCTGTGGTGATATTTGTGGTCCTTATCTGTTCACTCATATGGCGGAGTATCAAGCTGGTATTGTTATTAGCAATGCTATTTTTCGTTTTCCGAAAAAAACAAATTATCGGGTTGTTCCCTGGACAACTTTTACCGAACCCGAACTGGCACATGTTGGTTTAACCGAACAGCAAGCACGTGAACAGGGTATTGAACCCACGGTGTTACGTTATGCCTTTAAAGATAACGACCGTGCTTTAACCGACGTTGAAACAGAAGGCATGACCAAGTTTATTACCCACAAAGGGAAAATACTGGGTGCCAGTATTCTTGGCGCGCAGGCCGGTGAACTTATTCACGAAATTGTTCTGGCGATGCAAACCGGGGCAAAGATTGGTGATATATCGGCCGCCATTCATGCCTACCCAACCCTGGCTCAAATCCATCGGCGTACGGTTAACACGGCGTACGTCTCGAAGCTATTCAGTTCAAAAACCCGCTGGCTGGTTAAATGGATAAACAAGTTGCTACCCTAAAAAACCCGAAGTAGCTTATTGATTAATTCACGTAGCCCGGATTACATTACATCCGGGCTACGTTATCAATCGGGAAAATTTTGAAGAAAGTTAGCTTTGATAAAAAAGCCGTTTACTTAAATGGCTTTTTTCATTTGGTGTTTAGAACGCAAAGTATAAGGTTTAAGTGCTGCTGGCAGCTCAATGCTTTCGCTTAAGAGTAAAACAACTTTATCAACACTGCCTGTTACAATTTTATGCAGGAGTTTTACATTTTCTTTATCTTCTAATGCATGATTAAAGTCACGTAAAATAAACACCCCAAAATGTTGGCTGCCATCAATATGATCAAGCAGGTCGCTGGTATCCTGAGTGCGGGGGATGGCGATATGTGACGCGCCAATTCGGTACATGCTGGCTTTGGGGGTACTCATATAATAGGCTTTATTACTAAAGCGACTGAGCTGGGTGAATAGGTCTGACACTCGATCGGTATCGTAGGTTTCAATGCTCACTAGCCGATAGCCAGATTCGAGCATTTGCTCTAATTGTGTCAAGTAATTCATAGTAGTGACCCCATCTATATTTGCGCGCAGCCCGGTTTAAAATATTTAGACTTAAATTATCGGGCGAGCTCATCATACAGAATTATACCGAAGTAAAAGACTCGGTATTTGTAAGACTATTATAAATATAGTCGATGGGGGAGATCAAACACTGATTTAGCTGTGAACCACTTCAAATTACCGTGGATTAATCGCTTAAATAAGCTGTTATGTAGGCTGAACACGTGATTTGGCGTAGTAATGAATCTTGTTTCGGCCTGTTTCTTTCGCTCGGTACAAGGCTGCATCGGCCTTGTTAAACAGGCGTTTAGCATCGTCTCTTGTGGTAAGACATGCAACACCAATGCTTACTGTTAAGGGAATTTGCTCATTTTCAAATTCAAAATAGTTGTTTTCTATCTCTTCGCGAACACGTTCTGCCACGTTAGCGGCGCCTTCATTGTCGGTTCCATTGAGGATAATAGTGAATTCCTCACCGCCATAGCGAAAAAGTTCGTCACTGGCACGTAGGGTTTCCTTGATAATTTCAGTCACTTTACGGAGTACACTGTCCCCCGCACTGTGGCCATATTTATCATTCACTTGCTTGAAGAAATCAATATCGATAACGGCGAGAGATAAAGGCATATGATGACGATGAGAACGTTCGACTTCTTTGTCGATAGCTAAATCAAAGGCGGCTCGATTATTGGTACCGGTTAAGGGATCAACCTGGGATGAAATAACCGCTCGTTTATATAAAATGGCATTGCGTACCGGGTATAAAACCTGGCATAAAACATTTTCAAGTTGTTTGGTTTCGCTGGCGGAAAAACGTCTCTTACGATTAAAAGATAACTCGCCGAGTATTTCTTCACTTAGACGCAGGCGGTAAGTGCAGCTATGACGTTCAGTTTTGCCGTACTCGAATTCGTAGTTAAATTCATTATTGCTAAATTGCGCGCCGTCGAAATCAATAAGATGGCTTACAGCTTCTAAAAAGTACTGGAGTACGGTATCGAGCTCTAGGGAAGTTTGTAATAAACCGGCTAGTTTCAGGGTTTGCTCAAGTTCAGCTGGAATGATATCTAATGCATCATTGCTCAAAACAGCTGAATTCAAATTTAAGTTTGAATTACTTTGGAATGAAGATTGTGTAGACATTTTCAATTCACCTTAAGTGGCATTACGTTGCAATTTTATATGCTATAAGCATGCCAGATAATAGTTACATAAAAAACAATTTTAAAACAAAGGCTTATAGAGGCTAATATTGGAGCGCCAAGCAAGAGTCAAAAAAATGTCACTCAATATTGGTCAATTAGTGGCCTGATCTTGCCGTTTTGAGCTGTGCATTACTTGTTTATGCTTACTGGGCGGCAAGGATTTGCTTGTTTACGTCCAGGCTGTCATTGCCCATTAAGTATAAGTAAGTCGGCATTATGGATGCAGGTAACGGCGACTCTGTTGCCACTTCGCCGGGGAACGCACTGCGACGAAATGCTGTTCGGATGGCACCGGGGTTAATGCTATTTACACGAATATTGCTTGTATTGTCGAGTTCTTCGGCCAATGTCACCATTAAGTTATCAATACCGGCTTTTGATGCACCGTATGCACCCCAGTAGGCATTGGGATTTTGCCCAACATGGTCGGTGGTAAAAACAATGGAGCTATTGTCGGCTTTCATTAATAAAGGAATAAGCGCCTGGGTTAATAAAAATGGTGCGGTTAAATTAGTGTGCAGGGTTTTAACCCAGTCCGCCGCGGCATAGCTAGCGATGGGGGTCATTAAGCCTAATTGAGCGGCATTGTGGAGCAGGCCATCGAGTTTGCCGTAATTATCTTCCAACGTTTTGGCCATACTGACATAGTCATCAGCACTTGCGCCGGTGAAATCAATGGGATAAATGGCCGGTTCAGGGTATTTTGCTTGCGTAATATCGTCATACACTTTTTCGAGTTTAGCGATGGTTTTACCCGCTAAAACAACCGTTGCGCCGTATTCGGCAAAGGTTTTTGCTGCGGCAGCACCAATACCGTCCCCGGCACCGGTAACAAGGATAGTTTTATCGGCTAATAAGTTTTGAGGTGCCTGATATTCGGTTGCTGATGTCATTGTTTACTCCGCTAAGATTTGTTCGGCACATAATAAACCGCTACGTACCGCCCCTTCGAGTGTTGCGGGGTATTGGGTATTAGTGTAATCGCCGGCTAACCAGATATGTTTTATATCTGTTTTGTTGATAGGGCGTATTCTATTGATATTCACGGACGCCGTAAAGGTGGCACGCTTTTCGCGAATAACAAACGCATCGACAGGTTGTGGCCAGTTAGGGTATAGCTGACTGAGTTCATGGCTTATGTTTTCGATTAAGGTGGGGTTATCCCATTGCATATGCTCACCTTCACTGCTCACAATGATAGACACAAAACCGGCCTGGTTGGTTGTGCTTTTATCAAACATCCATTGTGATGTGCTACCTAAAAACCCCTGCATGCTGCGTTCACATTGAACTGATTCAGGATACTGAATATAGATGGTACAAATGGGTTGATAACTAAATTGTGATAGTCGCTGAATTAAATTGTGCAACGATGGACTTGTTTTTAAATTACTCAGTAACTTTATTGCTGCAATGGGTGCGGTTGCAATAATAATATCTTTTGCCAGGAATGAGTCGGCAAGTGACGATGCTAGATAACCGTTTGCGACAGGTTTTAAACCTGTAATAGTTTGTTTGAATAAAATACGGACATTCTTTTGTTCAATAAAGCGTTGCGCGGGTATTGGAAAAGTTTCGGATAAATCTTTTTTAAAAAACAAAAAATCAGAGGCGCGGCGAGATTTAAAAAAAGCTTCTTTGATAACGGTTAGAAAAATGTTACTAGAGGCTTGTGCGATTGGCGTATTCATAATCGCCAAACATAATGGTTCCCATATATTTTTTATTATTCCAGGGGTTTGTTTTTCTTGTTGTAAAAATGTTTTGAGAGCAATGTCAGACAGTTTGTTAAAAAAACCAAGTTTTATTTTTATACCTAATAGTAAAATGAGTCGTTTTTCTTTTAGTGTTAAGCCTTTTGTAAATAAAAAACTTAAAATAATGTTAAAGGGAGCGGGGAGTGTAAAGTGAGGTATTGATATGTCGCCCTTTGATAATATTTTATAGTTAAGACTCAGTGCTTGTCGTTCAAGAATATCGCTTTCTTTAACTTGAGAGTGGCTTTGGGCGTGAACTTTTTTGATTAATTTAAGAGTTTCAGTGTATGCACCAATCATAATATGTGTGCCATTATCAACGCTGTATTGTTTGTATTGTACTTTTCTGGCTCGGCCGCCTAATTGCTTAGCGACTTCTACAATGCAAACACTTTTCCCCGCTTCGACAAGTTTAATGGCGGCACTCAGTCCAGCCCAACCACCGCCGATGATAATAACGTCCATTTCGTGTGTATTAGGCATGGGGTGTAGTATTCATATTCATATAGGTAGCCAAAAGAATTACGGTTTATTTATTCAATTTCTTAAATAATTTTTTTTCTTTGCGATAGGTACGCCAGGCAATCCAGAGTTTTCGAATAGGGGTGAGCTTAATACGGTGTTTTAGTACCTGATAGTCGTCTAAAATAATTTCGTCGAGCGTGGCTTCGTAAATAGCTGCCATAATCAGACCGGTACTTTGATTATAACGATCTTCGGTGGGTAGAGCCTGGTAAGCTTTTTGGTAGTATTGTTTTGCGCGTTCGCATTGAAGCTTGATTAATTTCTTAAAGTTATTTTTATCCTGTTCGGTTGGAAAGTTGTTTGTGTAAATTTGACTGCTGCTGATATTAAATCGTTTTAGCTCATTTTCCGGCAGATAAATTCTTGAACGTTGAGCGTCTTCGTAAATATCTCGAATGATGTTTGTCAGTTGCAAAGCATTACCAAGATATTTTGCGTAGAGTTTTGTTTGAGTATTGGTATAACCAAATATTTCAATCGATAAAAGCCCGACGACGCCGGCAACACGATAGCAATATTGTTCAAGCGCATCGAAGTCAGGGTAGCGAGTGTTATTGACGTCCATTTGCATGCCGGAAATTATTTCCTGCAATAGCTCTTCGCTTAAATTAAATTCCTTAATGATTTGTTGTAATTCCCGATTAACCAAATGTTCGGGGTTATCGGTAAATATCTTTTTAACATCAATACGCCACCATTCAAGCTTTATTTTTACAATATTGGGGTCTTTTACATCATCGGTAACATCATCTATTTCACGACAAAAAGCATAGAGTGCAGTAATGGCGCGTCGCTTGTTAGCGGGTAAAAATAAAAAACTGTAATAAAAACTGGAGCCACTGGAAGCAGCTTTGTTCTGGCAATATTCAGTCGGTGTCATTTGTGTATATCATTTGGTTTTAGTGAGTGCGCGCCACAGCATAACAAATTTATCCTGTTTTGTGAGTCTTGGTCGATTAAATACATTTGTTAATCTTTCAAGCTTATCTGTAATACATAAACCACCCTGGATAATCAGTCGAATCTCCAGCCCAAATAAACCGGATAAATCATTACCTAGGCCGGTGCCAGAGAGCATTAGCTGTTTTGCTCGTTTGACCTGAAATAACATAAGATTTTGAATGTTCTGGTCGTGAGTATTTAACTGGAAGTGTTGTTCGCTTACCTTGAGCCGTTCAAGTTCATCCATTGGGATATAGATACGATTGTTTTCTTTAAAATCCTGGCCAATATCCTGATAAAAGTTAATTAATTGCAGTGCGGTGCAAATTTTATCGGCGTTCAGCAGGTTTTTTTCACTGTCTTGCCCGTGCAGGTGCAGCAATAAACGGCCAACCGGGTTGGCGGAGTATTGGCAATAATTTAGCACGGCATCAAAATTTGGGTAGCGTTTGGTTTGGGTATCCATTTTAAACGCGGTTAATAAATCTAAAAACAGAGAGATGGGCAAGCGATGTTGTTGTATCACATCACTTAAAGCATACAACACCGGATTATCTGAATATGAGTTTGTGAGCGCAAGTTCAAATTGTTGTTGATAATTTTCTAATGCTTCGTATCGTTCGTTATCGGCCAAATTGCCTTCATCGGCTAAATCATCGGCATGGCGTGCAAAAGCATAAATAACGCTAATGGGTAAGCGCAGGCGTTTAGGTAAAAACCAGGAAGCAACCGGAAAATTTTCATAATGATTGTGAACAATTTGCTGACAATATTGGTACGCCTGCGGTAAAGTGAAGTCTGACATATTGGGTATGATACATATTTATAGAGTAACAATGAAATGAAAAAGTTAAAATTAATTTTTATTGGTGTTGTGATTGGTTTAATCGTAGGCCTTTGGATTGGAACGAACATTGGTAAAGGCCAATCAATATTCAGTAATCCTTTTGCTGAAATAAGTTTGCAAGATCATATTAAGCAAAAAGGTAATCAAATGATGGAAGATACAAAAAATGCAATCAGGGATAGTTTGAAAAAATAAAATTTGATTCTGCTGCAGGTTGTTGAAACTAATGCCACCCTCATTCCATGTCCTACTTTTTATGCTCGATTCAAAAGTTAACGGGGCAGCAGCGACCTAATCTATTTCAACAAATATTGAAAATAAAAGTATATGATGGTTTGCCTTCATATTTTACTGCTTTATTAATTTACAGCTCTGGATTAAAATCGTGTTTCCCACTCAAGCAACCATTTCCAGGTGCCATCGGCCGCGGCATCGCTTACCCCAAACAGGTAGCCAAATTCATATTTAATTTTTGATTTATTGCCAACGGAAACTTGCCCCATCATGACGGGCCCCAGGCTATGTTTTTGTGCATTAAAACCACCGGAGTTATTAATTTCACCAAACTTGCTGTAAATCTCAATGGCGGGCTCCAGAGCTTTTTTCCAACGGTATTTAGTGCGCCAGAAAATTTCCAGTTCTGTTGCATTACTCGCGTTAGTGCCTATTTCACGTTCCAGTATAATATTCGCAGTATGTGTAAACTGCGTGCTGGAGCGTTCTAATAACAGTTTTGCTTCAGCTGCGTCCGTATTGCCTGTGCCACTGCCGACGGCATATTCCAGATACAAACCCACATCCATCCAGTACTTGCCTTGCTCGGTAAGCTGAAAGATATTTTCCCAGGCTGTGGCGACAAATTCCCGATTTGTACCGGGTGTTTGCTGCCAGTCACCAACGATGGCTGCAAACCAGTATTCGGTAATGCCATAACCAATTTCGAGACGATGCTTTTCGTTGTTGTCTTTTGCGGCCTGGCTATCGTTAGTTACATGGCCACGGTACTCCAGCTCAAATTCACCGTACTCGACATTCGGTGAGTATATTTTGTCATTAGCATGTGCAGGGCGTGTTGATACAACCGAAACCACCGCCAGTGTTGCGATAACTAATCCCACCAGGCTTGTCGTTCTGAGTTTCATTGCTGGACGGTTAATTAATCTTGTTAGTGAGGTAATAGCAAAAAGAGTGACGAGGTAAAAGATAACCTGGATGCCACTGGGTTGCGATGTGTAACCAATGAGGGAATGTAATATCTGCCCAAATATAGATTGTTCACGTAAAAAGCTGGATGTATCCCAGACTGTTGTGATAAAGACAGGTAATAAATCGGCCTGTGATAAAAATGCTGCAGCCTGAGCGGAAAGTCCAGCCGCCAGTAATAAAAGCAGCGTGCCGGTAATTTTAAAGAAATAGCGTGTTGGAACTTTGATTAAACCAAAATAAATGGTCGCACCAAGCGCAATACCCGCTACCAACCCGATGCTACCACCAGTGAGCTGCTGCGAGACATTAGCACCTGCCGCGGTTGTGCCATATAAAAGCAGGATAATTTCAGCACCTTCACGCAAAACGGCTAGCCCGACAATAATTGATATGGCATACATGGATTTTTTACCATGTGATAATTGCTCAGACATACTATTAATTTGCGAAGTGAGTTGCATGCTGTGCTTTCGCATCCATACCAGGTGCCAGGTCAGCATAATAACCGCCAGCAATAAAACACTGGCGTTGAAAAGTTCCTGTCCCATGCCATCGGCAAAGGCAGCAATGGGTTCGGCAAGCAAAGCAATCATCACGGCACCTAATATACCTGCAGCAATACCACCATTAATATACAGACCGCGACGGGGGATGCCTTGAGTGGCAGCCAGCACCAGGCTCACAATAAGTGATGCTTCAAGAATTTCACGAAATACAATAATGGCGGTTGCCCACATACTGCTTACCTCATAGTTTGATTATTTTGCGACAATGACGCCCTGGGCCGTTTTTGGATTGAACTCACCAAAATATTTGTAACGACCGGGTTTGAGTGGGCCAATAAAGATGATTGCTTTGCCTTTTCCGTGAACAATTTTTTCGCGGTTGAGTTCGTAACTTTCGAATTCCTCAGGGCTTGCATCAAGATTGTTTATCGTGAGCTTTATCTTTTTCCCGGCGGGAACGATTAATTCAACTGGCTCAAAATGGTGGTTTTTTATAGAAATTTGAAATTTTTCAGCTGCAATGGTTTGGCTGGTTGCAATGAATACCAAAAAAAGTGATAAAAATACTTGTTTCATTATGATATGTACCCGCAATGGATTTGTTTGAACTGGTTATTACATGATAATGATTCTCACTTAGAATTGCAAGGTAAATATGAGGGTTTTCTAATGCAGTTTGTAATACAGGCTCTAGGCAAAACCTAATCAATTACTTAACCTGAGTTGGGGATAAGACATTCTATACTGCTCAGTTACCTGAGTGACTAAGAAATACCGTAATTTTTGCTATTCCGAATTCAGGTTAGTTAACGATTTGTTGCGTAAAGACATTGATATGATTGAGTCGCTGAAATAAATTTTTTTAATCTTCAACTTCAGTTTCTAAAGACCGCGTCGCCGTTTCAATTTGCTCAGGCTGCTTAAGTGATTTCTTTTCGCTAATTCCCAGTTCCTTAAATTTACGTGCACTGGGTAAAATGCGTGTATCGAAGGAACCAACGGCATTATTAAAATGTTTGGTGCTAGAATCTATGCTTTTGCCAAGTTTAGCTAGGTGGTCTGAAAATACAGCTAAGCGTTGGTATAATTCTTCGCCGACTTCACGAATTTTATCGGCATTGGCTGCCAGTTGTTCCTGTCGCCAACCATAGGCAACGGCACGCAGTAGGGCAACAAAGCTGGTGGGGGTGGCTAGTATGACCTGTTTGCTTAAAGCGTCTTCCAATAAACCGGGGTCATAATCTAGCGCGGTTGATAAGAATTGATCGCCAGGAATAAACAACACCACAAAGTCGGGTGTGTTTTTAAGTTGGTTCCAGTAGGCTTTACTGGCGAGTTCATTGACGCGTTGTTTTACGTTTTTACAATGGCGCTGTAAGGCTATTTCGCGTGCTTCATCACTTTCGGCATCGACAGCGGTAAGATAGGCATCGAGAGGTGTTTTTACATCGACAACAATTTCACGGCCATCGGGCATGCGCACGATCATGTCGGGGCGTTGCGTGGCATCTTCGTTTTTAATACTTTCCTGAGTATAAAAATCGCAGTGCTCAACCATGCCGGCTAATTCGGCTAAACGCTTTAAGGTCATTTCACCCCATTGGCCTCGCACTTCCGGGCGGCGTAAGGCCTGCACTAAATTACGGGTTTCTTTTTGCAGTGCCGACTGGTTGAGCGACATGGTTTCGAGGTGTTGTTGTAATGCACCGTATGCATGTTTGCGATCTTTTTCGATGGCATGCATTTGCTGTTCAGATTTATCCAGTGCATCTTTAATCGGTTTAATCAGTGTCTCGATGGCTTTTTCTTTTTCCGATAAATCGTGTTTGGCATTGTTTTGAAATTGTTTTAAATTTTCATTGGCGAGTTTTAAAAATTCTTCATTATTATTTTTTAAGGCTTGGCTCGAAAGCGAACTAAAAGTGTGTTCCATTTTAATGCGTGCTTGTTCTAAGGCCTGTAATTTTTCCTGATTGGCATTGCGTTCTACATCAAGCCTGGTCTTAAGCGATATGTTTTCCTGTTCAAGATTTTTTTGCTGAGCCTGAGCGCGTAAGTAAACGATGAGCCCCGAAATAACAGCGGCGATAACTGAAATGACATATAAAAGAGGTTCTGAAAATAAGCTGGTTAGATTCATGCTGTCGCTCGGTTTTGTTTAATCCACTTGATAATATCGTCGGGCTGGTCAACCGAGTCGGTCGCGCCCCAGGACAGTGGCTTATCATCTTCGCCAATATAACCGAATAAGGCAACCAGTGTTTGCATGTTTGCATTTATCCCTGCCTGAATGTCGCGTTCTGCATCGCCTATATATACTGTGTCGTTGGCCTGGCAGCCGATTATTTCGCAGGCATGCAGCAAGGGAGCAGGGTCGGGTTTACGTGTTTTTAAGGTGTCGCCACTGACCACGCATTGTGGTTGGTTGGGTAAAGCGCCAGATAAACTCAGTGCGGCCATCAATGGGTCGGTTAACCAGGCGGGTTTGTTGGTAACAATACCCCAGGCGATACCTTGTTGTTGCAGGTAAGTTAGAACCTGCTCGATACCTGCAAAAGGTCGGGTAAATTTTGCGATGTTTTGCTGGTAGTAGTCGAGCAATTGTTGTCGATAGCTTTCAAAATTGGGATGGTCAGTATCAATTTTGAAGCCCAGTTTAATAAGCGCAATGCCGCCATTAGAAACTTGCGGACGGATTTGCTCGAAGCTTAAAGTGGCTTGATTGTTTTGCGCTAAAACATAATTCAGTGCGGCGGCCAGATCCTGGGCGGTGTCAGCAAAGGTGCCGTCTAGATCAAACAGGACAGCTTTAAGCCTGGCTGTACTCATGTGGGCTGGCAATGTACTAGGTAGTTAACATCCACATCAAAGCCTAAACTGTAGCGTTTACTAAATGGGTTATAGCTCATACCGGTTAGTTCCTGGGCATTTAAACCGGCATGACGTGCCCATGTTGTTAACTCGGAGGGCTTAATAAATTTTTCGTAATGGTGGGTGCCCTTAGGCAACATGCGTAATAAATATTCTGCACCAACAATGGCAAATAAATACGATTTTGGGTTACGGTTTATGGTTGAGAAAAAAACCGCACCGCCGGGTTTAACCAGTTGCGCACAGGCGTTGATAACCGAGGCCGGATCGGGTACGTGTTCAAGCATTTCCATACAGGTGACTACATCAAATTCGCCGGCATGTTTTGCGGCCATTTCTTCAGCCGTTATTTGTTGATAATCCACTTCAACGCCGGATTCGTGTTTGTGTAATCGAGCAACTTGTAATGGTGCCTTGCCCATATCGATCCCTGTTACGTTTGCACCACGTTGCGCCAAACTTTCGGCCAGGATGCCGCCGCCGCAGCCAACGTCGATTACTTTTTTATCTTTTAAGCCATTACAACGTCGGTCGATGTAGTCGAGGCGTAGCGGGTTAATTTCGTGTAAGGGTTTAAATTCACTTTCCTTATCCCACCAACGTGCTGCAAGGGCTTCGAATTTTTCTATTTCTGCCGGATCGACATTTTGGCCGTCGGCATTTTGTGTGCTTGTGTTCATTGTTTGTTACTCATTTGTTTTACCATTATTGCTGTGCAGGCTGGAATCTATTAATTTAATTTTCCTTGTTAATCTTTTCCTGCCACTGTTGTGCTGTTTTACAAAGCTGCTCGGTATCGAGCGTTGTTAAGTGATGTTGTTTAACAATATGTTCGCCTGCAACCCAGACATCACTCACTTGCTGGCGACTGGCGGCGTAAACAATTTGTGATATAGGATGATACAAGGGCTGGGTTTCCAGAGCAGACAAATCAATCGCAATAATATCTGCCGCTTTGCCTGCTTCAAGTGAACCGATTTCTTTTTCCATGCCGAGTGCTTTGGCACCGTTAATGGTGGCCATGCGTAAAGCCTGTTCTGCTGAGACAGCACTGGCATCTTTAGCAACCGCTTTTGCAAGCATCGCCGCGGTGCGCATTTCGGAAAACATATCTAAATCATTATTGCTGGCAGCACCATCGGTGCCAAGGCATACGTTTATTCCGGCCGTTGTTAATTGTTGTACCGGGCAAAAGCCACTCGCCAGTTTTAGATTTGATTCAGGGCAATGCGATACATGCACACCGTGGGTGACGAGTGTTTCGATTTCATCGTCGTTAAGTTGTGTCATATGAACTGCGATTAAACGCGAAGACAGTAAACCTAATTCCTGTAGACGTTGGATGGGACGTTTACCGGTTGCTTCAACCGCTTGATTGACCTCATCTTCGGTTTCATGCAGATGTATTTGAATGGGTATATCGAGTTCTTCTGCCAGGGTTAGTACCTTTTGCAAGGCTTCGTCTGCCACGGTATACGGAGCATGCGGTGCGAAAGTTGTTTTAATTAAAGGGTTGCCGCGCAGTTGATCATGCAGTGCCAAACCTTTTTCGATATATTCAGCGGCATTTTGTGCATAGGCTGAGGGAAAGTCGATAACGATTAAACCGATACAGGCACGTATATTTGCTTTTTCTGCCGCGCGAGCCACTTCTTCCGAAAAGAAATACATGTCGGTAAAACAGGTTGTGCCACCGCGTAACATTTCGGCGCAGGCGATTAAACTACCATCGTAGACAAAATCATTGTTTACCCATTTTGCTTCGGTTGGCCAGATGTGTTCATTTAACCAGGTCATTAGCGGCAGATCGTCGGCGAGGCCACGCATTAAGGTCATTGCCGCATGGCCGTGGGTATTAATTAAGCCGGGTAGCAGGGCATGCTCATTTAAGTGTTGGGTTGTTGTTGCCTGGTATTTATTATTGGCTTTGCTTGAAGGCAATAATTCGACGATACGGCCTTTATCAATCGCGACTGCATAGTCCGGATAAACAGTGTCAGCCGGTTCAACGGGAATAAGCCATTTTGCATGGATAAGGGTGTCGATTTTTTGCATGAAATGGTCAGTTACTTTTAATAAGGTGATGCTATGATAACAGTTTTTATATAATTAACCTCAGCTGTGCATAAGAATCTCAAGCATGTAGTGACACTTAAATTTGACAAGATTGCCGCGCTATCGCTCGCAATGGCCTCATTTTTTGTCGTTGCGAGCGATACCGCGCCAATCTAGTTTCTTATGTAAACCTGATGTTAATTAAGATCAAGCGAACCAGATTAATTATGTAACATAAAAATACGATGGGGAACCAATGAATAATACGAAATTGGACTTAAACGATAGCGGTATTCAACCCGTTAAGTGGCAAGATGGTCAACTGTTACTTTTAGATCAACGTATTTTGCCTGACACAACGGTTTACTTGCAGTATACAAAATCGGCTGAAGCCGCCGATGCGATTACAAATATGGTTGTTCGAGGTGCGCCAGCTATTGGAGTAACGGCAGCTTATGCCTTTGTTTTAGCGGCCAACGAGGCACTAGAAGGCTCAACGGGTAATTGGCGTGATGCAATCAAACCTTTGATTGCCTATTTATCCAAAGCAAGGCCAACCGCAATTAATTTACATTGGGCTATTGTGCGAATGGAAGCCTGTGTTTCAAGTCTGGATGTGGCCGCATCTAAAGATGATGTGCTTGCAAGTTTATTAAGCGAAGCAAAAGCCATTCATATGGAAGATATTCAGGCAAACAAAACAATGGGGCAATTTGCCAGTGACTTATTACCGCAAAATTGTGGTGTGTTAACCCACTGTAATGCCGGTGCATTAGCGACCGGTGGCTATGGCACTGCCCTGGGAGTGATTCGTTCCGGTGTGGCCAATGGCAAAATAACCTCGGTTTATGCCGATGAAACCCGACCCTGGTTACAGGGCGCGCGATTAACCGCTTGGGAATTATTACAGGACAATATTCCGGTGACGCTTATTGCCGATTCTGCCGCTGCGTATTTAATGCAACAAGGTAAAGTCCAGTGGATAGTGGTGGGTTCAGACCGAATAGCCGCTAATGGCGATGTGGCGAATAAAATTGGTACCTATAGCTTAGCGGTTGCAGCTAAATACCATGGGGTTAAGTTTATGGTGGCGGCACCCACCTCCACAATTGATATGGCAATGCCCAACGGTGATGGTATTCCGATTGAATCGCGGCCTGCCGAAGAAGTGCTTTCTGTGATGGGGCAACGTGTTGCGGCACAAGGGGCAACCAGTTGGAATCCAGTGTTTGATGTCACCCCGGCAAGTCTGGTCGATGCGATTGTGACAGAAAAAGGGGTGGTTGAGCAGCCAACGACTGAAAAGATTTTGACTATGATGTCCTTGAGTCGTTAGAAGTGATTTAACCATTTTTTACCAATTTACGTCTTTATAATTATAAATAACCTGAGCTTGGGATAGGCAAAAGTAAGACTAAAAGTCCTACAAAGTTATCCGGGGTAAAACCACAAACTATTTTTGTGTGGCTGTTGTTTTTGTTATCTGTATTTGCATGGTGTAAACCGAGGCTATGTGGTCTTAATAGGGGTATTCTTTGCCAAGTTTATCCCCGTTAACTAGCTTCTAGCCATATGAGTAAATCCTGTTCTTGAAAACACCAAAATTTATTCTCACGGCCTCATCTCCTCATACAGCGATTTTTAACATTATGCAGTAGTCTATGAGCATGTTACAATTTAGAGCTTAATTCGCCTAAAAAATCACAAAAAATAACAGCCTAAATAATAGAAGATATTACAAAAATCCATGACTGAATTTGCAAAAGAAATCCTTCCCATCAATATAGAAGATGAGATGCGCCAATCCTATTTGGCCTATTCAATGAGCGTTATTGTGGGCCGTGCATTGCCTGATGTACGGGATGGTTTAAAGCCGGTACATCGCCGTGTTTTATATGCCATGCGTGTTTTAGGGAATGACTGGAACAAGCCTTATAAAAAATCTGCCCGTGTTGTTGGTGACGTGATTGGTAAATACCACCCGCACGGCGATACGGCTGTTTACGATACGATTGTTCGTATGGCGCAACCATTTTCTTTGCGTTATATGCTGGTGGATGGCCAGGGTAACTTCGGTTCGGTCGATGGTGATGCACCGGCGGCAATGCGTTATACCGAAGTGCGTATGTCTAAAATTGCACATGAACTGTTAGCCGATCTTGATAAAGAAACCGTCGACTTTACGCCGAACTATGATGAATCTGAACATGAGCCATCCATTCTACCGGCTAAAATTCCCAACTTGTTAATTAATGGTTCGTCAGGTATTGCGGTGGGCATGGCAACCAATATTCCGCCGCATAATATAACCGAAGTGATTAACGCATGTTTAGCCACTATCGAAAAACCGGATATTGATATTCAATCACTAATGGAAATAGTACCGGGGCCTGATTTTCCAACGGCCGCTATCATTAACGGTGCGCGTGGCATCGCCGAAGCCTATGCAACTGGTCGTGGCCGTATTTATCTTCGAGCTCGAACCCATGTCGAAACGTCGCCGAAAGGCAAAGAAGCCATTATTGTTACTGAGCTGCCTTATCAAGTGAACAAGGCGCGCATGCTTGAACGTATTGCGGAACTGGTTAAAGAGAAAAAATTAGACGGCATTACCGGCTTGCGTGATGAGTCTGACAAAGACGGTATGCGTGTGGTAATTGAATTGCGCCGTGGTGAAGTCGCCGAAGTGATGATCAATAATTTATACAAACACACCCAAATGCAAAATGTGTTTGGTATTAATATGGTCGCTTTAGTCGATGGGCAACCAAGGGTATTAAACCTTAAACAGGTTTTAGATGCCTTTATTCGTCATCGTAAAGAAATTGTTACTCGTCGTACCCTTTACGATTTACGTAAAGCGCGTGAAAAAGCCCACGAACGTGAGGGCTTGGCGATAGCACTGGCCAATATCGACCCGATTATTGCTTTAATCAAAGCGGCGGCAAATCCAGCACAAGCAAAAGAACAGCTACTCGCAACGGCCTGGGAGCCAGGTGCGGTTGTGCAAATGATTGAAAAAGCCGGTACAGAGTTGAGCGCCGATGCTTCACGCCCAGAAGATTTAGGCTCAGAGTTTGGTTTGCGTGATGGTAAATATTATTTATCCGACTCACAGGCTCAGGCTATCCTTAATATGCGCCTACACCGCTTAACTGGTTTAGAGCATGAGAAAATTATTGCCGAGTACGAAGAATTACTAAAAGTAATCGCCGAGTTGATGGCGATTCTTGCCAGTGAAGTGCGTTTAATGGAAGTGATCCGTGATGAATTGATTGAAATGCGTGACCAGTACGGTGATGAACGTCGTACTGAAATTATTTCCAGTCAAGAAGACTTAACCATTGAAGATCTTATTACCGAAGAAGATGTTGTGGTTACCCTGTCGCATGAAGGCTATGCCAAATCACAGCCGTTATCGACCTATAGCGCACAGCGCCGTGGTGGTAAAGGTAAGGCGGCAACCTCGGTTAAAGACGAAGACTTTGTCGACAAATTATTTGTTGCCAATACCCACGATACTATTTTATGTTTCTCAAATTCCGGCAAAGTATATTGGCTAAAAGTATTTGAACTACCACAGGCAGGTCGAACTGCACGAGGTAAACCGATTGTTAATTTATTGCCGCTGTCCGATGGTGAACGTATTAGTGCTATTTTGCCAATACGTGAATATGCAGAAGATAAATTTATATTATTTGCTACCGCTAATGGCACGGTTAAGAAAACACCGCTAAAAGATTTTTCACGACAACGTGCGTCGGGCATTATCGCGGTTGAAATTCGTGACGGCGATAAACTTATTGGCGTTGAGCTGACCGAACTGGGGCAGGACGTGATGTTGTTTGGTAGCTCGGGTAAAGCCATTCGATTTAATGAAAGTGATGTGCGTTCGATGGGACGGGCTTCGGTGGGTGTTCGTGGTATTAAATTAAAAGATGAGCAAAAAGTTATTTCGCTGGTTATCGCAACCGATGGTTATGTGTTAACCGCAACCGAAAATGGTTTTGGTAAGCGTACTTCGGTGAGTGATTACCCTGTGCATGGTCGTGGTGGTATGGGCGTTATCTCTATCCAGACTAGTGAACGTAATGGTGATGTGATTGGTGCTGTGCCGGTTGAAAATGATGATGAAATAATGTTAATCACAACCAATGGAACACTAGTGCGCACACGTGTGGCAGAAATTTCAGAAATGGGTCGAAATACACAAGGTGTACGGCTTATTCGTTTGTCTGCTGGCGAAAAACTTTCAGGTTTAGAACGAATTGAGAATATAGAAGCGGAAGTTGTGGAAGCGCCAATTTCAGATAACACAGATTCACATAATTTAGAAAAATAGTTTTTAACCACAACGGACACGAAGAAAAACAAAGATTAAATATAATAATCGTTGTATTCGTGGTGGTTACAATAATTTAAAATCAGGAGTAGATTTAAGTGTCAAGAGTTTATAATTTTAGTGCTGGGCCAGCTATGCTGCCGGAAACTGTTTTAAAACAAGCGCAGGAAGAAATGCTTGATTGGCATGGTACCGGTATGTCGGTGATGGAAATGAGTCATCGTGGTAAAGAGTATATGTCGATTGCTGAAAAAGCGAAGCAGGATTTTATTGATGTAATGTCTATTCCCGACACGCATGACGTTTTATTTCTTCAAGGCGGAGCCAGTTCACAATTCGCGATGCTGCCTTTAAATTTGCTGGGCGATAAAAAAACGGCTGACTATATCAACACGGGCGCTTGGTCAAAAAAAGCGATTGCAGAAGCAAAACGTTTTTGCGATGTGAATGTAGCAGCGAGCAGTGAAGAACAAAAGTTTTCAACCGTACCGGCGCAAGACAGCTGGAATTTATCAAGTGATGCGGCATATTTACACTACACTCCAAATGAAACCATTGGTGGAGTTGAGTTTCCTTTTGTTCCTGATGTAAATGTCCCTTTAGTGGCTGATATGTCTTCAACCATTATGTCTCGGCCGATTGATGTTTCTAAATTTGCAGTCATCTATGCAGGCGCGCAAAAGAATATTGGCCCGGCCGGTTTAACCATGGTGATCGTACAAAAAGATTTAATCGGAAATGCATCCAAACAAACTCCCAGTATGTTTGATTACGCGGTTCATGCAAAAACTGATTCAATGAATAACACGCCGCCAACTTATGCATGGTATTTAGCCGGGTTAGTTTTTGCCTGGGTAAAAGAGCAAGGTGGTCTGGTTAAGATGGCTGAAGTGAATGGACGTAAAGCGGCTAAACTTTATTCAGCGATCGATGCGTCAGATTTTTATGCCAACCCGGTGGATGTGCCCTGTCGTTCCTGGATGAATGTACCCTTTACGCTAGCCGATGCTGAACTCGATGCTACGTTTTTAGAAGAAGCTAAAAAAGAAAATCTAACAACATTAAAAGGTCATCGTTCGGTTGGTGGTATGCGTGCAAGTATCTACAATGCGATGCCAGAAGCGGGTATTGATGCTTTAGTTGCATTTATGCAGGATTTTGAAAAGCGTAATGGCTAGAACTTGTCATTGCGAGCGATAGTGCGGCAATCTGTAACGGCTGCGTTAATTTTACCACTTACAATAATAAATACTAAAAAGATTATAAATTATGAATAAAATTTTAACCTTAAACAATATTTCTGTTGCAGGCTTAGACCGTTTGCCGCGCGATAACTACGAAGTGTCATCAGAATGTAGTACCCCAGATGCTATTATATTACGCTCATATAAAATGCATGATATGGATATTGCGCCAAGCTTAAAAGCGGTTGGTCGTGCGGGTGCCGGTACGAATAATATTCCAATCGATAAGATGTCTGAAAAAGGTGTTGCAGTATTTAATGCACCGGGTGCCAATGCCAATGCGGTAAAAGAGCTGGTGATTGCGGGCATGTTAATTGGTTGTCGTAATTTATGCCAGGCTTGGAACTACACGCGTGATTTGAGTGGTGATAATGCGCAAATCAGTAAAGCCGTTGAGCAAGGCAAAAAAGACTATGCCGGTTTTGAATTACCCGGTCGAACATTGGGTGTGGTTGGTCTGGGTGCGATTGGACGATACGTTGCCAATGCGGCACTTGATTTAGGTATGAATGTTATTGGCTATGACCCCGGTATTACCGTTGAAGGTGCATGGCAGTTATCTTCAACGGTTCAGAAAGCCTCAAGCATTGAAGAGCTTTTGGCTAAAGTTGATTTTGTGACCTTCCATGTGCCATTAATCGAAGCGACAAAAAATATGATCAATGCTGAGCGTATTAAGTTAATGAAAGAAAATGCGATTATTTTGAATTTTGCACGTGATGGTATTGTTGATGATAGTGCAGTGTTAGAGGCGTTAAACGCAAATAAAATTTATTCTTATGTGTGCGATTTCCCGAGTAATGAAATCAAGGGGCATGAACGTGTTGTATCCTTGCCGCATTTAGGTGCGTCAACGGTTGAAGCTGAAGATAACTGTGCGATTATGGTCGCAGATCAAGTTAGAGATTATCTTGAAAATGGTAATGTAAAAAACTCGGTCAATTTTCCTGAAGTAAAAATGGACAGGAATGGTCCAAATCGTATTACAATTGTAAACAGTAATGTACCGAATATGGTGGGTCAGATATCGACAACTCTTGCGAGCGCCAGTTTAAATATTGTAGATATGTTAAATAAGTCACGAGATGAACTTGCCTATACCATCATTGATGTCGATGCTGTTCCCGAGCAGAATATCATTGATGAAATTAAAGCGATTGATGGTGTGCTTTCTGTTCGTGTTATAAATTAAGGGCTTTTAAATCTTACCGGGAAAGTTTTTATAAGTGATGACTAAAGATTTATTAGAATTAAGGGATAAGATTGATGAACTGGATCAAAAGATTCAGTTATTAATTACCGAACGTGCAGGTGTTGCACAGGAAGTTGCGCTGGCTAAACAACAAACACAGGATAGTGTTTTTTATCGTGCCGAGCGTGAAGCCCAGGTTTTACGACGTGTGATGGAACGCAATAAGGGACCCTTGCGCGACGAAGAAATGGCGCGCTTATTTCGTGAAATAATGTCGGCCTGTCTAGCTTTAGAGCAGGTTATGTCAATAGCATTCTTAGGCCCGGAAGGAACCTTTACCCAGGCCGCAGCGTTAAAACATTTTGGTCATTCGATTAAAACGCTTCCATTTGGGGCGATTAGCGATGTATTTCGCGAAGTGGAATCGGGTTCGGTGTCGTATGGGGTTGTGCCTGTCGAAAACTCAACCGAGGGTGTTGTGAATCATACTTTAGATGAGTTTATGACTTCATCGCTGAATATTTGTGGTGAGGTTATTCTACGCATCCATCATAATTTACTTACCAAAGAAGATGATATAACAAAGATTAAAAAAGTTTATTCACATCAGCAATCGCTTGCCCAATGTCGAAAATGGCTTGATGTTAATATGCCCGATGTTGAATTGGTGGATGTGAGCAGTAATGCAGCTGCAGCACAAATGGCGTCTAATGAGTCAAATACGGCTGCTATCGCAGGTGAAACTGCGGCAGAAATTTATCAGTTAAATATGCTGATAGCGAATATTGAAGATGAACCAGACAATACCACTCGTTTTCTGATTATCGGTAAACGCGAAACACCACCAAGTGGTGATGATAAAACATCGCTATTTATTTCAACACCTAATCGTGCGGGTGCATTGCTGAGTATTTTAGAGCCATTTGCCAAAAATAATATTTCAATGAACAGAATCGAATCACGGCCTTCACGGCGTGGTGCATGGGATTATGTTTTCTTTGTTGATATTGATGGCCATCAGGATGACAAAAAAGTTAAACATGCGTTAAAAGAACTGGAGCAGGTTGCAACGATGGTGAATATTCTAGGTTCATTTCCAAAAGCCGTTTTATAAATAAAATTAGGTATTACGTATATGTTTCAACAAATCCAGCCTGTTATTTTATCCGGTGGTTCTGGATCACGCCTTTGGCCTTTGTCGCGTGCAATGTATCCAAAACAATTACTGCCTTTAGTAACGGAAAATACTATGTTGCAGGAAACGGCGATCAGGTTGAAAGGTCTGGATGTGGACGTTTTAGATCCTGTTATTGTCTGTAATGAAGAACATCGTTTTTTTGTTGCAGAACAAATGCGACAAATGGGTATTAATAAGGCAAAAATCATTCTCGAACCCATTGGCAGGAATACGGCTCCCGCGTTGACACTTGCGGCACTTGCAAGCAATGAAAGTAGTGGTGATGCGGTAATGTTGGTGATGCCGGCGGATCATGTTATTGAAGATACTGAAGCATTTCACGATGTTGTAAAACGTGGTGTCGGACTTGCTTTAGATAATTATCTGGTCACTTTTGGTATACAACCTAATGCACCCGAAACAGGTTATGGCTATATTAAAGCAGGCAAAGAAATTACGGCGTCAGAATACCTTATTGATTGTTTTGTAGAAAAACCGGATGCCGCCACAGCCCAATCTTATTTAGACTCTGGTGACTATTTGTGGAATAGCGGTTTGTTTATGATGACATCCACCAGCTGGCTGGATGAAATTAAATCTCTGAATAGTGATATTTATAATGCATCAGTTAAGTCCTACGAAAACGCTGTTGTTGATAATGATTTTTATCGAATTAATAAAGAAGCATTCGAAGCATCGCCCAGTGATTCAATTGACTATGCCGTTATGGAGAAAGCTGCCGGTGCCGATGCGGCAACCACACATAAAGCCGCTGTTATCCCCCTAAATGCTGGTTGGTCAGATGTGGGTGTATGGTCAACCCTCTGGGAAGTGGGCGATAAAGATGACTCAGGTAATGTGGTTAAAGGTGATGTCAGTTTGCATGAGACAGAAAATTGTCTGTTGTATTCAAGTGAACGTTTAATTGCCGGTGTAGGCTTAAGCGACACCATTGTTATTGAAACGGCCGATGCTATTTTAGTTGCCGATAAAAAAAGCGCACAGGATGTTAAGAAAATTGTTGAAGCATTGAAAGCACAAAACCGTGAAGAGTTTCATAGCCATCGTCTGGTTTATCGCCCTTGGGGTTCTTACGAAAGCATTGATCGTGGCAATCGCTATCAGGCGAAACGTATTACAGTTAAACCGGGTGCGGCATTGTCGTTGCAATTACATCATCACCGTGCAGAACACTGGATAGTCGTTAGTGGAACGGCACAGGTTACCCGTGGTGAAGAAGTCTTTTTAGTTTCTGAAAATGAGTCAACCTATATCCCCTTAGGTACTAAACACCGTTTAGAAAATAAAGGCTCGATACCATTAGAAATGATCGAGGTTCAATCGGGTAGCTATTTAGGTGAAGATGATATCGTACGTTTTGACGATATTTATGGCCGCTCTGATTCTAAATAATATCTTTAACACGCCTATGGATTCAAAAAAAATTGATTTTTATAAGCTGGCGACGAATGGCGTTCAGTTACTGCAGCCTTATCAGCCAGGTAAGCCACTGGATGAACTTGAACGGGAATACGGTATTTCGGATGCGGTTAAATTAGCTTCAAATGAAAACCCACTTGGGCCCAGCCCCAAAGTAATTGCCGCTATTCAAGCGGAGTTATTGGATATAAGCCGTTACCCTGATGGCAATGGTTTTGGCCTGAAGCAGGCATTGGTAAAAAAATATCCAGCTGTGGATTTAGACTGTATTACTTTAGGCAATGGCTCGAATGATGTGCTTGAGATGATTGCACGTGCCGTAGTCTCGGCAACCGATGAAGTAATTTATTCTGAATATGCCTTTGCAGTTTATCCCATTGTGACTCAGGCGGTTGGTGCAAAAGCAGTTGTTACCTCTGCTAAAGATTGGGGACATGATTTAAATGCCATGCTTGGTGCTGTGACGGATAAAACCAAACTTATCTTTATTGCCAACCCGAATAACCCGACCGGAACATGGTTGGATGAGGCCACATTAAAGAAATTCATGGATTCACTTGCTTCGAATATTATCGTTGTACTGGATGAAGCCTATTTTGAGTTCGCCAGTCATTCGCAATACGGTGTTAAAGCTTACCCTGATGGCATTGGCTTATTAAAACAGCATAAAAATTTAATTGTGACTCGTACTTTTTCAAAAGCCTATGGCCTGGCTGGCCTTCGGGTTGGTTATGCAATAGCAAACCAGGCATTAACAAACTTATTCAATCGAGTGCGGCAACCTTTTAATGTTAACTTGTTGGCGTTGAAAGCCGCCGAAGTTGCCTTGTCCGATGTGGAATATTTAGATGCCGGGGTAAAGTTAAACTATGAGCAAATGCAATTTATCACCCGTGGGCTGGAATCATTGGCGTTGAGTTATATCCCCTCTATAGGCAACTTTGTTTGTTTTAATGTGGATGATGCCGCGCTATGTTATGAAAACTTGCTGAAACAGGGCATAATTGTTCGTCCGGTTGCCAATTATGTAATGCAAAATTATTTGCGTGTCAGCATTGGCACGGCAGAAGAAAATCAGCGTTTTCTAAGCGCGTTAAAGAATGCAATATGACCACAAGCTTTAATAAGATTTGTATTTACGGTGTCGGCTTGATTGGCGGCTCATTTGCACGTGCCTGCAAAAAGGCAAACCCGCAAGTTGAGGTTGTTGGCACGGGGCGCAACGAAGCTAAATTACAGCAGGCGCAAACATTAGGCGTTATCGATTCTTTTAGTACCGATTTAAGTCAGGCGCTTGAGGCGGTTGATTTACTTGTTTTTGCACTGCCGGTGGGTTCCATGGCCTCGGCTTTTGAAGCAGTTAAACCGCATTTATCGGCTTCGATGATTTTAACGGATGTTGGCAGTACCAAGGCGAATGTGATTGCTTGTGCCGATAAAATATTAAAGCCTTTTTTGCCTAATTTTGTACCAGGGCATCCTATCGCCGGGACTGAAAAATCTGGAGCCGAAGCCGCGTTTGCAGAATTATTTGAAAATCGTCGTGTTATTTTAACACCGAGTAAGGTAACTGATGTAGATGCCATTAAACGTGTAAGCGAATTATGGCAAGCCTGTGGTGCGGAGGTTGTTGAAATGTCTGTCGCACATCATGATGAAGTTTTAGCCGCAACAAGTCATTTGCCACATATGTTAGCTTTTTCTCTGGTTGATACTTTATCGAAAATGAATGATAACAAAGAGATATTTAAATACGCTGCTGGGGGCTTTCGTGATTTTACTCGCATCGCATCAAGCTCGCCTGCAATGTGGCAGGATATTTGTTTAGCCAATAGCGATGCGTTGGTAAATGTAATTAAAGAATTTCAATCTGATTTAACGAATCTGACGCAGGCCATTGAGTCTGGCGACAGGGATTTAATTTTAAAAGTTTTTAGTCGCGCTAAAAAAGCTCGTGATAAATTTTGTAATGAGTCGTAAAAATAATGCCAACAGAAAGTCAAAGTAATATTCAATTTATGGCCGAGCCGGGCGGGGCTTTAAGTGGCTCTATTCGCGTGCCGGGTGATAAGTCAATATCTCACCGTAGTATTATGTTTGGCGCCCTTGCCGAAGGCGTTACCCGAGTGAGCGGTTTTTTAAATGGTGAAGATAATCTCGCTACCCTCAATGCATTTAGAAGTATGGGAGTGAAAATTACTGACCCAGAAAATGGGCAACTTGAAATTAGCGGTGTTGGTATGCATGGTTTACAGGCACCTGCAGCCGACATTGATGTAGGTAATGCCGGTACCTCGATTCGTTTATTGTCAGGCTTACTCTCCGGTGCCATATCCAGACAGAATTTTAATGTTGTTTTAAGTGGCGATAGCTCTTTGTCGAAGCGGCCAATGAAACGGGTGACCGATCCATTGAAATTAATGGGGGCTCTGGTTGAAACGAACAAAGAAGGCACGCCACCGTTAACGATTCATGGCGGTAAAAAATTACAGGGCATTGACTACGATATGCCAATGGCCAGTGCACAGGTAAAGTCCTGTTTACTATTAGCAGGTTTGTATGCAGAAGGTAAAACTTGCGTCACCGAACCTGCTCCAACGCGTGACCATACCGAACGCATGTTACGGGGCTTTGGTTATCATGTTGAATCGAACCATGGTCGGGTATGTTTGGAAGGTGGCGGTAAACTTATCGCGACCGATATCGATATCCCTGCAGATATTTCATCGGCCACTTTTTTTATAGTGGGTGCAAGCATTGCCGATGGCTCGGATATTACGCTTGAACATGTTGGCATTAACCCGACACGTATTGGTGTGATTAATATTTTACGTTTGATGGGGGCGTCGATTGAGCTTTTAAATGAGCGTGATGTGGGCGCTGAGCCGGTTGCTGATATACGGGTTAAAAGTGCCAAATTAAAAGGCATTCAAATACCGGAAGAACAGGTGCCTCTAGCCATCGACGAATTCCCGGCAATTTTTATCGCCGCGAGTTGCGCCGAGGGTGAAACCGTTTTAACTGGTGCGGAAGAATTACGAGTTAAAGAAAGTGACCGTATCCAGGCGATGGCTGATGGTCTTAATATATTAGGTATACAGGCACAAAGCACCGCCGATGGCATTATTATTCAGGGTGGCAGTATTGGTGGCGGCATCGTCGAAAGCCATGATGACCACCGTATTGCGATGAGTTTTGCAATGGCAGCGCTTGTGGCTAAAGCGCCAATAACGATTAATGAATGTGCGAATGTAGCGACTTCGTTCCCCTCTTTTATTGCCTTAGCCAATCAATCTGGCCTTAAAATCACTTCAAATTAGATAAAGCTGACACGATGACTAAAACTGACACAATCCCTGTTATAACCATTGATGGCCCCAGTGGCTCGGGAAAAGGCACCATTTGTTCACTTTTAGCCGCTGAATTAAAATGGCATTTACTTGATAGTGGCGCTTTGTACCGTTTAGTGGCTTATGGGGCACTAAAACATCAAATTGATTATGCTGATTCGAACAAATTGGCCTATTATGCGAAAAATCTCGATATTCGCTTTGAGGTTTCCGAGCCTAACCCACAAAGCGGAGCAACCGAAGTGGCTGTAATATTAGAGGGAACGGCCGTCGGTGACGGAATTCGCACCGAAAAATGCGGCAATAATGCCTCAAAAGTGGCGGCTGTCCCTGCTGTGCGGGCGGCTCTACTGGAACGCCAGCACGAGTTTTTAGAGTTGCCAGGTCTGATTGCCGATGGTCGGGATATGGGAACGGTGGTTTTTCCCGAGGCAAAGCTTAAGATATATCTTACTGCCAGTTCCAAAGAAAGGGCAAAAAGACGCTTTAAGCAGTTGAAAGAGAAGGGAATTGAGTCTACAATTGCCGCCCTCGAACTGGAAATAGCTGAACGTGACGAGCGCGATATGAATCGCCCGGTTGCGCCATTAAAACCAGCCGAAGATGCACATGTGATTGATACCTCAACAATGCCTATTGAAGATGTTATTAAGCATGTTTTAGAACTGTGCCATCAGGTTTTTAAAGCTTAATGTTTTGAAACCATAATGGTTACGTAGCGAACTTGAAACGACATGTTTCAGGTTTAATTTAAACTCCCCACATTTCAGTATGTGGCTCAACAAGTACTCGTATCACGAGTAAGGCGTAAGAAAATGAGCGAAAGTTTCGCAGAACTCTTTGAAGAAAGTATTTCCAACAACCAGATGAAGTCTGGTGCAATTTTAACCGGCGTTGTTTTAGAAATTGAAGACGACTTTGTTATTGTTAATGCTGGTTTAAAATCTGAAGGTGTTATCCCTAAGTCGCAATTCTTAAATGATAAAGGCGAATTAGAAGTCGCGGTTGGTGACAGTGTAGATGTTGCCCTCGATGCCGTAGAAGATGGCTTTGGTGTTACAAAGTTATCACGCGAAAAAGCAAAACGTGCCGAATCATGGATTCGACTTGAAGCCGCTCATGAAGCAGGCGAAATTGTTACCGGTCGCATTACAGATAAAGTCAAAGGTGGCTTTACGGTTGATGTCATCAACATTCGTGCTTTCTTACCGGGTTCATTAGTGGATGTACGCCCAGTACGTGATACCACTTACCTTGAAGGTAAAGAATTAGAATTCAAAGTTATTAAATTAGATCGTCGTCGTAACAACATTGTTGTATCACGTCGTGCGGTTGTAGAAACAGAAAATACTGAAGAGCGCGAACAACTTCTTGCCAATATGGAAGAAGGCAGCATGGTTAAAGGTGTGGTTAAAAACTTAACCGAATACGGTGCCTTTATCGACCTTGGTGGTGTAGATGGTTTATTACATATCACCGATATGGCCTGGAAACGTGTTAAACACCCAAGCGAAATCGTAGAAGTGGGTGATGAAATTGATGTTAAAGTTCTTAAATTTGATAAAGAACGCCTACGTGTATCTCTTGGCTTAAAACAAACCGGCGAAGATCCATGGGCAGATATTGCACGTCGTTTCCCTGAAGGTACGCGCTTAAACGGTAAAGTAACCAATATTGCCGACTACGGTTGTTTTGTTGAAATTGAAGACGGTGTGGAAGGTTTAGTTCACGTTTCTGAAATGGATTGGACGAACAAAAACATTCACCCAAGCAAAGTTGTGCAGTTAGGTGATGCTGTTGATGTGGTTGTGCTTGATATCGACCCCGAACGTCGTCGTATTTCTTTAGGTATGAAACAATGCCAGGCAAATCCATGGGAACATTTTGCTGCTACTCACAATAAGAATGACAAAGTTAACGGTAACATTAAATCAATCACTGATTTCGGTATCTTTATCGGCTTAGATGGCGGTATTGATGGCTTAATTCACTTATCTGACATTACCTGGAATGATACCGGCGAAGATGCGGTTCGTAACTTCAAAAAAGGTGACGAAATCGAAGCCGTTGTATTGTCTGTTGACCCAGAACGCGAACGTATTTCATTAGGCATTAAGCAAATGGATAAAGATCCGTTCTCGAACTTCGTTGCGATGAATTCTAAAGGCAGCAAAGTGAAGGGTACGATTACATCTGTTGAAGCAAAAGGTGCAGTTATCGACCTAGGTGACGGCATTGAAGGCTACCTACGAGCTTCAGAAATTTCACAAGAGCGTGTAGACGATGCGAAAACAGTTCTGAGTGTTGGCGATGACATAGAGTCTGTCTTTATGGGCGTAGACCGTAAAAACCGTACAATTTCGTTATCGATTAAAGCAAAAGATTCTGCTGATGAAAAAGCTGCAATGAGTGATTTTAATGCAGGTTCAGAAGCAGCAACGACTACGCTTGGTGATCTTTTCAAGCAAAAAATGGACGACGCTGAATAGCATTGAGCATTCAAATTTAGTCTATTTTGGTTATTTTAAGCTGTTGGGGGGTTTACATTTTCCCCCAATATGCTAAAAATATGTAATTAGATCATAAATTTAGGAATAATAATGACAAAGTCGGAAATGATCGAAATTCTTTCACAACGTCAAACGCAGCTTGCCTACCGAGACGTAGAACTTGCCGTAAAGACGATGTTGGAGCATATGGCATCAACCTTATCGAGTGGTGATAGAATTGAGATTCGTGGTTTTGGTAGTTTTTCATTACATTACCGTCCACCTCGTACGGGTCGCAACCCTAAAACAGGGGATTCTGTATCTTTAATCGCTAAATATGTCCCGCATTTTAAGCCGGGCAAAGAAATGCGTGAGCGTGTTAATGAAAGCATGACCAAGGTCGAAATTTCTGAATAGTCGCGCAAGCAGAAGAGTTAGTATGCTGTGTATTCCTGTTCAAGCTATTTAGCCAAACATTAGAACTATAAAGCGGTGTGTCGAGTAATCGGTACACCGTTTTTATTTTCAGTAGTATAGATTAACAATAGATTCTGGGTTATGGTTCTGGATAAGCAAGTTTTTAGAACCGAATGATGTAATATTAATGAAACGAATCCTTTATATAGTCGCTATAGTTTTCACCCTGGTTGTTGGTGCGGTGTTCTCTGCACGAAATGCGGGTATGGTTAAGCTAGATTTTATGATTACGGTTGTGGATACAAATTTGTCCCTGGCAATTATCATTGCCCTGATATTAGGTGCTGTTTTAGGTGTTTTGGCGAGTTTAATCTGGCTTATATCGTCTAAAAGAGAAAATCAAAAATTAAAAAAACAAACAGACACCTTAAATAAAGAACTTATCAACCTACGTTCTATTCCTTTACGAGATGAACACTGATGGGAATAGAAATTCTATTTTTACTTTTACCGATAGCTTTTTTTTCAGGCTGGTGGATCGGACGAAAATCGACTGCTCGACATAAGGATGCAGCAAAATCATTGGGGATCCCTTCTGATTATTTAAAAGGCCTGAATTTTCTTTTAAACGAACAACCCGATAAAGCTATTGAAGTCTTTATTCAATTGTTGGAAGTGAATACTGATACAGTAGAAACGCACCTGGCGTTGGGTAGCTTATTTCGGCGTCGAGGCGAGGTTGATCGAGCTATCCGTATTCACCAGAATTTAATTGCTCGACCAACTTTAAATCCGGAACAGCGGGCTCAGGCGCTTTATGACCTGGGCCAGGATTATATGCGTGCCGGCTTGTTTGATCGAGCCGAAACATTGTTTACCGAATTAATTGATAGTGGCCCGCATACCGAATCATCATTACGTCAGTTGATTGATATATATCAGCAGGAAAAAGACTGGGCTAAGGCAATTGAAACTGCACGGCGCTTTGAATTTAAAACCAATACTAAACTTAGTCGTTTAATTGCACATTATTATTGTGAACAAGCTGAGCATTTCCTCAAACAAGGTGAAACCACAAAAGCATTAAAAGTTCTCAAACAGGCGCACTCTGAAGACAGTGCATGCCCTAGAATCAGCATGCTTGAAGGTGATATCGATAAACAACTTGGTGATTTTAAAGCGGCTATTAAGGCGTACCGTCGTCTGGAAACACAGGATGCAGATTATTTACCTGAAGTGATTAAACCCTTACAGGAATGTTATGAAGCACAAGGTCGCTCTGATGATATGTATAAGTATTTGCAACGGGTCATTGAGCGCAACGACAGTATTACTATCATGCTTAAAATGGCTGAAATAATAAAACAAAATCAGAGTAAAACGGCTTCGGCTGATTTTATAACTGAGCATTTAAAGCTTAAACCTTCCGTACGCGGAATGGATAAATTAATTGAGCTGAATCTAGAACAATCCACGCCATCGGTTAAAGATAAATTAACGGTTTTAAAAGATGTGACGACGCAACTTTTAGAAAATAAATCAAAATACAGTTGCCATGTTTGCGGTTTTAACGGTTTCAGCCTGCATTGGCAATGCCCTGGCTGTAAAAAATGGGGAACGATTAAACCTATTCAAGGTGTAGAAGGTGACTAAAGGATGTCTGAAATTTTAAAGGCAGAATCTAAAATTATTGTTGCGCTTGATTATTCAAATGAAGATCAAGCTCTCGACTTTATTAACAAAGTCAGTCCTGATTTATGCATGCTTAAAATAGGCAAAGAACTTTTTACAACAGCTGGACCTCAATTTGTTGAAAAAGTTGTCGTAAAAGGTTTTAAGGTATTTTTAGATCTTAAATTCCATGACATTCCCAATACGGTGATGAAAGCCTGCCATGCTGCTTCTGAGCTTGGTGTATGGATGGTGAATGTACATGCCCTTGGTGGTAAAACAATGATGCAAGCTGCTAAGGAAGGCGTAAGCCAATCTTCTACTAAGTTAATTGCTGTCACGATACTAACCAGTATGGGGCAGGAAGATTTAAAACAAATTGGTATTAATACAGCCGTTCAGCAGCAAGTTGTTAATTTAGCTAAGCTGGCAAGCGAAGCTAAACTTGATGGTGTTGTTTGTTCTGCTAAAGAAGTGAGTGTTCTTCGGCAAAACCTGGGCAATGATTTTTTACTTGTTACGCCCGGTATACGGCCAAAAGGCAATGAAACAAGTGACCAAAAACGTGTGATGACACCGGAAGAGGCTATTAATACTGGCTCGAGTTACCTGGTTATTGGTCGGCCAATTACCCAGTCTGATTCTCCTATTCAAACTCTAGAAACTATTTTAGATAAAATTTCATAAATCCAGTCACGGCTGTCCCGTTAACTTTAAGCCCCTGCTTTGAATATGGAAAGCCTGGTCATTGCGAGCGATAGCGCGGCAATCTTGCTGGAATATACCCCATATAAACAAG
>VAPM010154329.1_pt1 | contig 37347 bp, 30 predicted proteins | sample 3395091 | NCBI WGS metagenome assembly VAPM01 (sample SAMN08290445, study PRJNA428436) | hydrothermal vent metagenome | isolation source: Deep-sea hydrothermal vent chimney 3 | place: Pacific Ocean: Juan De Fuca Ridge
AATAAAACCATAACAAAGGCTATGGTTGAACTTTTTGCCTTTTTAAAGAAAAAAATAACTTTCGCCAAAACTCCCGAAAACCTAAATGGTTTGGGTATATTCAAAAAGTAATTGAATTTGAAGGAGTTTAGAAAAATAAGTTGTTAAAATGGTTAGTTTGAAACGAAAAATAATTTTAAATATAGATGAGATCGTTGAGAGATTCAGATTAGAATCTAATAAGTAGTGTCAGTCAATTATTATTCGTGAGACTCTAAAAAATTAATTTCGATTTTTTAGTTAGTCGAACTAATCCCGCTTTTTTCAGCGGGATCTCGGTTTAATACCCTTTATTTTCTATTTGGTTTTTAAACTCTTCTTTATTATCAATATAAAAAGCCAATGTTGTAAATTTCCTTTTTATACCATATAATCCACACAAGGTATTTTCTTTTTTTAATCTAATAACCACATTATGACTTTCTAACTCACCGAATGGTGATAATTTTCTAGTTTTTTTATTAAATTCAATTTCTTTAGATGTTAGCACTAAGCTTTCTATTTCGTTTAAATTAATAGAGACTTCACTTAATATACCATAACGTAATTTAAGTTTATTATCTTCAATAGAGATAGGTCTTTTAATAATAGATTTTAAGAAACCAAAAATTTGAATAGCAGAATAGATACTTAAAAAAGTTAGAACCCATGCGGCTGTATCGCTCCATTTTAAGAGTAAAAAATGAAAAGCAACAGTTTCAATACCAATAATAAAAATTATTGCAACTAATAGAGATATTGTTCCGCTATTTTTATGATATGAAAACTCATTTTTATTTAAATCTCTTTTTTTCCAATAAATAAAACCGTAATAAAACACTGCAATTTCTGTTACTACAGGCATCACTACTCTTTTAGGAAGTATTTCATTACAAGTTTCCTTTAAAGTTGAGAAAAAATCAAAAGCGAATGCTTTATTCCTTTTGAGTTTCTTTATAGTTTTTCTTACATTAAAAATGATAAAACTAATGACAACTATTTCTATTACAGGAAATACCCATGTCTTAAAAAGATTTAAATAATATTGGTTTTCAGAAGGTAAAATAATTGAACCTATAATAAGCCCAAAAATCATTAAAGGAACAGTTGTAGTTTTTGGTATACTTGTATTCCTTATCAGTAAAAAATAAACTAGAGGTATTGTTAGTAATAAGTCTAATGTTACTCCAAGAGTTAACTTATTTGAATATAAGTTAAATATTGATGATCTAGCAATTAAAATCATCGACAAAATCATTAATATTGGTATTCCAAATATTATCAGTAGTTTCTGTAAGGTTAGTGTTTTATTCATATCATTCCCGTCTTAAAGAAATAACTAGAAACTTATTAATATAATCTGTTGTGAATTTTTTGCCTATTTTGGAATAAAAATTAGTATCGAGAATAGAAATTTTATCAAAATGCACAACGGGTTAATATATTAGAATCCTTGTGATATTCTAATCAATTCAGATTCATTTAAAACCTTTACCCTTTTTCCATCTAACGCGATGAGACCTTTCTTTTTAAATCCAGACAATAATCGAATAGCAGATTCTGTAGCAGTACCAATAACACTTGAAAATTCTTCTCTGGTTAAGATAATATCTAAGTAACCATCATCATCCAGTCCGAAAGTTTCTTTCAGAAAAAGTAAAGTGTCAGCCAATCTTTCTTTAACACTTTTTTGAGCCATATTTGTTATAGCCATATTTGCATCTTTTAGATCATGACAAACAGTTTTCATCATATCCATTGAAAATTTCGGATTTGTTTTCATGGAGTTAAATATCTCTTTTTTAGGTATATAACAAGCTTTCATATCTTTTAACGCAGTAACTGTTAATGTAACAGGCTCTTCGCTCAAAACAGAACGGTAACCTAGCATATCACCACCTTTAATAAATCGTACAATCTGTTCTTTACCATTGGGACTAAGTTTTGATAATTTGCATACACCTTTTTTTATACAATATACACCATTTAAAATAGTACCTTCAGAAAATAAAACATCTCCTTTTTTAAAATCAATGGAATCTTTATGGTCAGAAAGGTTCATTAGATCTTCTTTTGATAATGATTTTAAAGTACTGAATTCACGTATAATACACTGTTCACATTTACTCATATGAAAATTGGATATTTAACTACTCAAAGATACTGAAAATTACTGATAAATGTCATATAATATGGTAAGTTTGTATTGGAAATTGCAACTTTAAAAAACACTAAATTTAATGAGAAAATATTTTTAAAGAAATACCAATCCCGAATGTTCGAGACAAAAATAGGACTTCAAGGTTTTCTAAAAATGTACCCTTGTTTTTTAAAAAATTTAAAAAAAGTTTTAATTTTATGAAAATTTGCATTTTAATCAAATGTTTATCAATTAGTTACGATTAAGTCTTAAATCTTGGTTCTATTAGTCCCGAGACTTCGGGAGTCTTACGTCTTTAACCGGACACTCCTGATTCAAAATAGTATAAAATTTACCGTGTATTAAAATAAATAATAGTAAATGTTAGATAAAAATTGTTTCCATTGTGGTGCTGAATGTGAATCAAAAACTATTGTTTTTGATGATCAGTCCTTTTGCTGTAATGGGTGTAAAACGGTATATGAAATTCTAAATGAAAATGACCTTTCTTGTTATTATGATTTTGAGCAATCTCCGGGAGCAATTCCCGAAGAAATAAAAAGCAAGTATGCTTATTTAGACAATGAACAAATTATTAAAAATCTCTATGATTTTATTGATGATGAAGTCAGTATAATTACATTTTATATTCCTCATATACATTGTAGCTCTTGTATTTGGGTATTAGAAAATTTAGATAGATTAAATAAGGGGATAGTATCAGGTATTGTAAACTTTCCAAAAAAAGAAATAAGAATAACATTTAATAATACCAATATTTCACTTAGACAAGTAGTTGAATTATTAAGCTCAATTGGTTATGAACCTTATATAAGTTTAGAAGACGCTTCAATTTCTAAACGCAAAACAGACCGTACACTTATTTACAAGTTGGGGGTTGCTGGATTTGCGTTTGGTAATATTATGTTACTATCATTCCCGGAATACTTTCAAGCAAATGAATTTTGGTTAGAACGATACAAACCTTTATTTCGAATTTTGATTTTTATAATGGTTATTCCCGTAGTTTTTTATTCAGCTAATGAATATTTTATTTCGGCCTATAAAGGATTAAAACATAAAATACTAAATATTGATGTACCAATTGCATTAGGTATTTCGGTCTTATTTATAAGAAGTGCAGTAGAAATCATTTTTAATCTCGGTCAAGGTTACTTTGATAGTTTGGCAGGGTTTGTTTTCTTTTTGTTGTTAGGAAAAATATTTCAACAACAAACCTATAGTTTTTTGTCATTTGAACGAGATTATAAATCGTATTTTCCAATTGCGGTTACGAAAATTGAAAAAGACCAGACAGAAGCTAATATTTCTATTTATGACATCAAAGAAGGAGATAGACTATTGATACGAAATGAAGAGTTGATTCCTGTAGATGGTATCTTAATTAATGGAAATGCTCAAATTGATTATAGTTTTGTTACAGGTGAATCATTACCGGTTTCAAAAAAATCAGGTGATAAATTATTTGCTGGGGGTAAACAGCTTTCAGGAGCCTTAGAAATGGAAGTTTTGCAAACCGTATCTCAAAGTTATTTAACACAATTATGGAGTAATGATGTTTTTACTAAAAAAAATCAGAATACCATTAAAACATTGACAGATTCTATTAGTAAAAGATTTACTATTATTGTGTTGTTGATTGCCTTTTTTGCAGGTGTATTTTGGTATTTTAAAGATGCAACTATGATTGCAAATGTGGTAACAGCCGTATTGATTGTTGCATGTCCGTGCGCATTGGCATTATCTGCACCTTTTGCATTGGGTAATATGCTTCGTATTTTCGGCAAGCAAAAATTCTATCTTAAAAATACTACTGTCATAGAAAACCTTTCTAATATCGACACAATTATTTTTGATAAAACAGGAACGATCACAACCAATAAAACCAATATTTCCTATAAGGGTTTGCCTTTGACGGTTAATGAGAAACAGTTAGTTAGAAGTGTATTGAGAGAATCTAACCATCCGCTAAGCAGAATGTTATATGAGTATTTGGAAAAATCAGAAAGAATTGAAGTTAATAATTTTAAAGAAATTTTTGGAAAAGGTATTCAGGGTGAAGTCAATAATATTAAAATTAAATTGGGTTCAGAAAGTTTTGTAAAGGGAAACTCCTCCAATACATTGCAAACGGCAATTTTTATTAAAATTAATGATGATGTAAAAGGTAATTATATTTTTGAAAATGCATACCGAGATGGAATTACTTCAATTTTTAATAAGCTAAGGAAAGATTATCAGTTAGGTGTATTATCAGGAGATAATGAAGGTGAGAAAGAATATTTAATAAGTATATTACCAACAAAAACAAGGTTGATCTTCGATCAAAAACCTGAAGATAAGTTAGTTTATATAGAACAACAACAAGAAAACAATGAAAAAGTTTTAATGGTAGGTGACGGACTAAATGATGCCGGTGCATTGGCACAAAGTGATGTAGGTATAGCAGTTTCAGAGAACACCAATGTATTTTCGCCTGCATGTGATGGTATTATTGATGCTACAAAATTTACATTGTTGCCTAAGTTTATTGAATTGTCAAAAGAAACTTTAAAAGTTGTTAAAATTAGCTTTGTGTTGTCTTTTTTATATAATATTATCGGAATGTTATTTGCAGTAACTGGCAACCTATCTCCCATAGTTGCTGCTATTTTAATGCCAATTAGTTCTATAACAATAATAATATTTGTAACAATTGCTACTAATTATATTGCTAAAAGAATTATTTTTGTGTAAATTTATTGCTCCGAAAAACATGACATTTATCATGTTTTTCAGTAGACGAAAAAATTACTTTTACGAAATTATTCTTGTAAGGACATGAACATCGTTTTTTTTATGATTATTGTAAGCCTTTTTATTGCAATAATTTTCTTTATTCTTTTTTTAATATCAGTAAAATCTGGGCAGTATGATGATTTGTATACGCCATCAGTACGTATGCTTTTTGAGGATGAGTTTATCGAGAAAGAAGATGATACTATAGTAAAAACAAAATCAATCAATCAACCTAAATAACTAATTAAATGGAGAAAGAACAATTTTATTATGACAACAAAATTGTAAAATTATTTTTAATTGCAACAATTGTTTGGGGTGTTGTAGGAATGCTGGTAGGCTTAATGGTGGCATTTCTGTTTAACTTCCCAAATTATATGGAAGGCATTTCTTGGTTAAGTTTTGGTCGTTTACGTCCATTACATACAAATGCCGTTATTTTTGCCTTTGTAGGTAATAGTATTTTTATGGGGATCTATTATTCTATGCAACGACTTTTAAAAGCAAGAATGTTTAGTGATACCCTAAGTAAAATTCATTTTTGGGGTTGGCAATTGATTATCGTTGCTGCAGCCATCACTTTACCATTAGGTTATACATCTTCTAAAGAATATGCAGAGTTAGAATGGCCTATTGATATTGCCATTACGATAATTTGGGTAATTATGGGTATCAATATGATTGGTACTATTCTAAAAAGAAGGCAACGTCATATATATGTGGCAATTTGGTTTTATTTAGCAACACTTGTAACTATTGCAGTACTACATATCTTTAACAATTTAGCATTACCTATATCAGCATTTAAAAGTTATTCTGTTTATGCTGGAGTTCAAGATGCTATGGTACAGTGGTGGTACGGCCATAATGCAGTAGCATTTTTCTTAACAACTCCAGTCCTTGGTTTGATGTATTATTTCGTTCCTAAAGCGGCTAATAGACCCGTATATTCTTATAGACTGTCTATTGTACACTTTTGGTCATTGATATTTATATATATATGGGCAGGTCCTCATCATTTACTTTATACAGCATTACCGGAATGGGCTCAAAATTTAGGGACAGTATTTTCTATCATGTTAATTTTCCCTTCTTGGGGAGGTATGATAAACGGTTTGCTAACCCTACGTGGTGCTTGGGATAAAGTTAGGGAAAGCGCCGTATTAAAATTCTTTGTAGTAGCTATTACGGGTTATGGTATGACTACTTTTGAAGGTCCAATGTTGTCATTTAAAAGTTTAAATGCTATCGGACATTATACAGACTGGATTGTCGCTCACGTGCATATCGGTACCTTAGCATGGAATGGTTTTATGGCAGCAGGTATAATTTATTGGTTGTCTGAAAGATTATGGAAAACAAAATTATATTCTACCAAATTAGCAAACACTCATTTTTGGTTAGGTACATTGGGTATTTTATTTTATTCAATACCATTATATGTAGCCGGATTTACGCAGGCACTGATGTGGAAAGACTTTAATCCTGACGGAACATTGGTATATGGTAACTTTTTAGAAACAGTAACTCAAATATTACCAATGTATGCGATGCGTGCATTTGGAGGAACATTATATTTCACAGGTTTTATATTATTAGCCTATAATATTTACAAAACGGCGAAAGCTGGTTCTACAGTAGAAGATGAGTTGGTAGAAGCAGTACCGTTAAAACAGATAAGTTCAAGAAGATTGGCTGGTGAAGGTTGGCATTCATGGTTAGAAAGACGTACCGTTTTATTTACTATATTAACAACTGTTGCAATATTAATTGGAGGTGCGGTTGAAATTATTCCATTATTGATAGTGCCGGAAAATATACCAAAAATAACGAGTGTAAAACCTTATACACCATTAGAACTTGAGGGGAGAGATATTTACATTCGTGAAGGCTGTAATAACTGTCACTCACAAATGATCAGACCGTTCCGTTCTGAGGTAGAACGTTATGGTGAATATTCTAAAGCAGGAGAGTTTGTGTATGATAGACCTTTCTTGTGGGGCTCTAAAAGAACAGGGCCGGATTTGCATAGAATAGGCGGTAAGTATAATGATAATTGGCATTTCAATCATATGTTTGACCCTAGATTAACATCACCGGGCTCAATGATGCCACGTTATCCTTGGTTATTGACAGACGATTTAGATGTATCTGATACAGAATCAAAATTACAAGGCTTGGTAACTTTAGGAACACCTTATACGCAGTTTGAAATTGATAATGCATTGCATTTATTGAGTAATCAAGCAGCAGAGGTAGAGCAAAACCTAAGACAAGACCCTGAATTTGTTAAAAATTATGGTAATAGTAATATGCAAAATAAAGAAATTGTTGCATTGATTGCTTATTTGCAAAGGCTAGGTACAGATATTAAAAAAGGTGAAACAGCTCAAAATTAATAGACTATGATACGATTTGTAAAACATTATTTTGAAGGCATAGTAGATATAGAAATATATCCAATAATATCGTTATTGTTATTTTTCATAGTATTTATAACAATGTTGGTACATGTACTTAAAATACCGAAAAAAAATATAGAAGAAATTAGTAACCTACCTCTTGATGGGGAAGAAAACATAAATAGTTATGAGTAATAATGAACTATCATTTTGGAAAAGAATAATTAAATCATTAACCAAAGCAAATGAATTAGGTCATGAAGATGAGGTAATGACCGATCATGATTATGATGGTATACGAGAATTAGATAATGTATTGCCACCTTGGTGGTTATATGGTTTTTATATTACCATTGCAATATCAATTTATTATACTATAATGGTATTTGCTGATCCTGAAAGCTATAACCAAGAGAATGAATATGTTGCAGAGGTAGCGACGGCTAAAGCAGAAGTTGAACAATATAAAAAAGATCACCCTGAATTATATGATGATGCCAATTTGGTGGCATTGACTGATCCTGCTGATATTGCAAAAGGGAAAGAGCTATTTGCTTCTAAAACCTGTACAGCTTGCCATTTAGCTGATGGCGGAGGTAGTATTGGTCCGAACCTTACTGATGAAAATTGGATTTTAGGAGGTGGCTTTAAAAATATTTTTAATGCCATTTCTAAAGGTGGAAGACCGGGCAAGGGTATGATTGCCTGGGAAGGAACGATAAACCAAAAAGAAAGACAACAATTAACGAGTTATATACTTACCTTAAAAGGTACAACACCTGCAAATCCGAAAGCTCCTGAAGGAGATGTTTGGAAAGCAGAATAAAATAAGATAGAAAGCTATTTTAAAAGTAATATTTAACTAAAGTGTTTCCTTGAGCGGAATCGAAAGGTTCTTGTTTTTAACAAGTTATAGTTTTCGAATCCGCCTCAAACTGACATGAAAAGTTACTTTTAAAATAGCTTTCTATTTTTATATAATATGTGTCGTAAATGTTTCATTTAGAGTCATTTTTTCATAGTAATTTTGTATAAAAATAGAAGTATACTTTTTTAATGAATTCATTTAATGACAACTCAAGATAAAGAACATTTTAGAGATTCAATAGGTACAATTACTGATGACGGCAAGCGCAATCATATTTTTCCAAAAAAACCTAAAGGGAAGTTTACAAATTATAGAACATATGTAAGTTGGTTTTTATTACTTCAACTAATTTTTGCTCCTTTTATAAAAGTGAATGGAAATCAATTTATTCTGTTAAATGTGATGGAGCGAAAATTCAATATTTTCGGCCAGCCATTTTGGCCTCAAGATTTTCACTTGCTGGTATTGTCAATGTTGGTAGGTATCGTTTTTATCATTCTTTTTACAGTCATATTTGGTCGGATTTTTTGTGGGTGGATGTGCCCTCAAACTATTTTTATGGAAATGGTTTTTCGAAAGATTGAATTTTGGATCGAAGGAGATAGAAGGAAACAAATTCGTTTAAATAAACAACCATGGAATGCTGAAAAAATAAGAAAGAAAGGTTTAAAATGGTTTATTTTCTTTTTGATTTCCTTTTTAATTGCAAATGTTTTCTTAGCCTATTTTATTGGTAGTGATGTGTTATTACAATATATTACCAATAATCCATTAGATCACTTAAGTACCCTAATTAATCTATTAGTTTTTACCTTAGTGTTTTTCTTTGTTTTTGCATGGTTTAGAGAGCAGGTATGTATTATAGTATGTCCGTATGGTAGGCTGCAAGGTGTTTTATTAGATAAAAAATCAATTGTTGTTGCCTATGATTATAAAAGAGGAGAAGCCGAAAATGGACGAAAAAAAATCCGTAAAAATGAAGATAGAGCAGCTTTAGGTCATGGTGATTGCATAGACTGTAACCAATGTGTTGTTGTTTGCCCTACAGGTATTGATATAAGGAATGGTACACAATTAGAATGTGTTAACTGTACAGTATGCATTGATGCTTGTGATGAAATAATGGACAAAATAGGTTTTGAAAAAGGATTGATTAGATATGCTTCTGAAGATAATATTGAAAAAGGCAAGAAGTTTAAATTTGATATAAGAATAAAAGCATATTCCATTGTCTTAGGCATTTTAATAACCGGTTTAGTAACGTTGTTATTTTTACGAACTGACATAGAAGCAATTATACTTAGATTACCGGGGCAAATGTTTACTACTACAGAAGATGTGGTAAGTAATGTATATACATTTAAGTTAATTAATAAAACAGTAAATGATCTAGAAAATGTTGAGATCAAACTAATCTCACATAATGGAGAAATAAAAATGGTAGGAGGAAAAAGTAATGTGTTAAAAGGATCACTTAAAGAAGGGACAATATTTATTGAAATTGAAAAGAAAGATCTAACTTCGTCAAAAGAAAAATTAAAAATAGGAATATATGCTGATGGTAAATTAATTGAAACAACTTCAACTAATTTTCCAGGTCCTGTAAAAATAAAATAATTTAAAACCGAGTATCAAATGAAAGTAGATGCTATACTTTGGGATTATGATGGAACATTGGTAAATTCTGTTCCGAAAAACATGGATATTACCAAACAAATTCTTTCTGTTATTGCTCCTCAATTAACAGGAGAAAAATTGCCAAATTGCTTAAAAAATAAAGAAGCATATCATATTGCCAACCATCAATCAAAAAATTGGCAAGATTTGTATATTAACTATTATGGGTTAACAGAAGCAGAAACATTGAAAGCTGGAAATTTATGGACTGAGTATCAACTAAAAAACTCAACTCCTGTTGAATTATTTTCTGAAATTGAACAAACGATTAATCAATTATATTTACCTCAAGGAATATGCTCTCAAAATTCATCTGAAAATATTAGTCAAGTTTTAGAAAAAAATAACTTACTTCAAAAATTTAATACCATAATTGGATATGATAATGTTCCAAATGATTCACAAAAACCCTCTCCAATTGGTGGAATAAAATGTTTGGAACAGATTTTTGAAATAATAAAAAACAAAGTCATAGTCTATATTGGCGACCATGAAGGTGATGTAGAGTTTTCGAGAAATATTGAAAAAGAATTATGTAAGAGTAATAAAGTTATTTCTGTTATTGCTACATATAGTGGAGCTAACACAAAATCATGGAGACATAAGCCTGACTTTGAAATTACATCTCCAACAGATTTGTTTAAAATAATAAGTAATTAATAACTATTGCTGTAGAATAATAAAAAACAATTACGAGTACTCGGGATAAACCACATGAAACGAGCATGCTAAAAAGTTTAACACCCAAAGAAATAACCTGCCCCGTACTTGATGCGGGGACAAATAGCGAACAGTCCCGATAGTTATCGGGATGACCGAATTATTAAATATTATAGACACATGAAAATAAAAATAAATTGGGGTACAGGTATAGTAATAGCAATGGTATTATTTATGACGTTTATTCTCCAGTTTTTATACAGATCTTTTGATACTAAAAATAGCCATGATTTAGTTTCTGAAGATTATTATAAAGATGAACTCTATTATCAACAGGAAATTGATAAAATGAATAATGCGAGTAGGTTAGAGCAAAATCTAATTCTAAAACACGTTAAGGAAGGTTTTTTAATTACTTTTCCTAAAGATATGGATGCGACTAAAATTACCGGTACCGCTTATTTTCAAAGACCATCTAGTAAAAGCTTAGATTTTCAACAAGAAATTGTTTCATTGACAAATTCTAAACTATTAATTGATCATACCAATTTAGTTTCAGGAAAATGGAAAGTAAAGATTGATTGGAAATATGGCGATGTGGAGTATATGTTGAAAGAAACTATCTTCTATTAATAATAAAATTAGGAATGAATACCGATTTTGACTAAAGACTAAAGACTATTTTATACACTGCTTTCATACTAGGATTATTAGGTAGCTTTCACTGTATTGGTATGTGTGGACCGATAGCCTTTGCATTACCGGTTGATAGGACTAACAAATCTAAAATGGCATTTCAAACCTTTTTATATCACTTTGGAAGACTGTCTAGTTACTCATTGATTGGGTTAATTTTCGGACTTGTTGGTAAAGGGTTATATCTAGCAGGGTTTCAACAACGTCTATCTATCTTGATGGGAGTTTTAATGATTCTGATAGTATTGATTCCTGTACAGTTTTTTAATAAATATAATTTTTCAAAACCATTATATAAATTTATTGGGTATGTTAAGACTAAATTAGGGTTTTACCTAAAACGTAAAACAAATAGTACATTTTTAGCCATAGGGTTTTTTAATGGTTTTCTACCTTGTGGATTGGTATATATGGCATTGATTGGAGCCATTGCAGCTTCAGATGCGATAAATGGCAGTATTTATATGTTTCTTTTCGGATTAGGAACTGTCCCTATGATGAGTGCAGCTGTATTAGCTGGTAATTTTTTAAAGATTTCTATAAGAAACAAAATACAAAAGGCCATCCCTGTATTTGTAGTTATTATAGGCTTATTATTTATTCTACGAGGCTTAGGTTTGGGCATTCCTTACGTATCACCTTCTGATGCGAAACTACAAATCTCTAACAATGCAGCTGCTTGTGAGTAGTCTTTGAGAAAAGAGATACAAGAAACAAGAGAAAAGACTTGACTTATTTAGCTTCAAAAAATATTGAATTTTGTCATTCAGAGCGAAATGTAATGTAGCGAAGAATCTACTCCAAATTCACATATTCATTCTTATCAATGATAATAGCTTCATTCTTACTTTTTTGTAGTACCGCTTTTAAGTGCAAATAATCATGATAATTTTGATATTTATCAACACTTAAATGCAACCTCAAATTAATGGTATCATGTTGTTGATTTAAATAATGACTAAATTGGTCAATAGACATTATACTATCATTAACTGAAATACCATTTTTCGAATAGTCAATAAATAAATGTTTGCTTAAACTATCATTATTAGCTAACCCTGTTTTATCGATTGACTTATCAGTAATATAATTGATAATATCAAACTGTACTGTGGATAAAGTATTTGAACCTGAATCTACATAAGAAAAATAATTAGTATCATCTTTATCTTTTGGATGCATAGCTGGTTTTTCCCTTTTTTCAATCAGTTTTTTTAAATGAGGAATCACTTGATGCAATGGCAATCGTTTATCGATGTTGAAAATCCAATTGGTAGTTGAAATAGAATTGTTTCTATTTAATTCTACAATGGTATCACCATCTTGTATTTTAAAAAACAGCCATATTTGAGAATTATCATAAATTGTGTCTTGAATGCCACTAATGTTTAATACAGGTAACTGAACGCTCTTTTTCTCACAACTGATAGTAAATATTAATAATGCGAGTATTATAATTTTAAATTTTAAACTCATAATTTTAAATCTGATAAATATTCATCAGCATAGTTCTCACATAAACTTAATGTTTCCTGTAGATCATCTATCGTTGTTCTAGGGTTTATCAAACACATCCTTAAAACTACTTGATCGAGTAAAATTGTAGTGACTAATACAGCATTTCTTGAAGTAATAATTTGTTTTGAAATATGTTGATTGAGTTTATCTAATTCTTCTTCAGGTAAATTATAATTGATGGGGTTACATCTAAAGTTTATAACAGCTAATGTTGCAGGAGAGATCACTTCCCATTTTGAACTTTTCCTTAATATATCTTCAAGATCTTCGGTCAAAGTAATACTGTATTGAATAGCTTCTCTAAAAGCATTCAATCCGAAAGTTTTGATTGACATATAAAATTTAAGTGCTCTAAAACGGCGTGTTAATTGTATGCCATGATCATAAAAATTTATTTCAGATTCATTGCCTTCAATATCGCGTAAATACACAGGTTTTTCACTAAAGGTTTTACTTAACCATTTATGATCTTTCACTAATAAACATCCTATTTCATAAGGTTGAAAAAACCATTTATGAGGATCAACTGTAAGAGAATCAGCCATTTCAATACCTTTTAAATATTGGTTGCCTTTTTCTGATAAAATGGCAGCTCCACCATAAGCACCGTCTATATGCATCCATAAATTTTCCTTTTTACAAATTGTGGCAATTTCTTCTAATGGATCTACAGTTCCTGTATTTGTTGTTCCGGCTGTAGCTATGATACAAAAAGGAGTATAGCCTTCGAGTTTATCTTTGGCAATACAATTCTTTAGCTTATTTAATGACATTTTAAATTCCATATCAGTCGGAATTACTCTAACCTGACGTTTTTTAAAACCCAATACACGTATTGCTTTAATATTTGACGAGTGTGCTTGGTCAGATAAATAGATGATAGCTTTAGAATAGTCACCCCCACATTTTATACGTCTGGCTGTTGCCAAAGCAGTTAAATTTGCCATTGACCCGCCACTGGTAAATAAACCACCACCTTCAGTAATCGGAAAATTAAACATTTCTAATAACCAATTCAGAGTAACTATTTCTAATTCAGCAGCAGCAGGAGATGCTGACCATCCGCCGGAAAAAATATTAAACCCTGAAGCAATTGTATCAGCCATAACACTGATATAATTACTAGGACTGGGAACAAAAGAATAAAATTTTGGATGTGTTAGTAAATCAATATGAGGTAAAACATTTTGAATTACATGATTCAGTACTTTTTCGGGCGGACTCGCTTCATTAGGTATGGCTTCTTGTAATAAAGCATCCATTTGTTTTCTGTCAGCTAAACTAACTAGTTTTTGAGAACTCAGATTATCAAAATGAGATACTAATAAATCAACTATTTTATAGCCATATTGCCTCATTTCTTCTTTAGAAAGTGTGAGAGGAGCATTCAAATTATCTGTCATGATTCTATTTTAAGGTGAGTTCTAAAAATTCATTCACATCAATCCCGATAGCTATCGGGATCAGAGCTTTTTATAGACAATACAAATTTTTGAAACACTATTGAGATAATGTAAAAAAAATTTGGAGCACTATATGGAAAGCTCTGGAAACCCTTTGAGAACAAAGATAACAAATAATCTACTTCGTTAATTTTTTATTGAATTGCGAAGCACATCATGAACTCCTATTTAAAAAATAAAAAAGGCGTGAGTAAATAGCTAAGGCTATTCAAAAAAAAAATATGCCTTGTATCTCATTCATTCTTTTTGTTTTTTGAAAGAAATGAATTTTTAGAACTTACCTTAAATAACTGAACGGAAGATAAGTTTTTGTTTTTATTTTTAAAAGAATAATAAATATTATTTTCCAAACTCGTTGTGCATTTGAAGTTAAATTAATCAAAATTCGTCTATTCTGAAAAAATCACATAACTCGAAGATAGTTCAGGTTAAATTAATTAGGAGCCATTCCATTTAAACTTCCATTGTAATATCAGACAAGTAAATGTCTCGTTGTAAATAATTTACGTTGGTAATATATCTATTATATGAAGAGTTTTATTTACCAAATTAAATATTACTGCTCATTAATTTTACTGTTAATAACATTTTTGATAACTCATTTCCTTTTGGTTGCAAATGACTGAAGATGCTCTGTATTTTTATAGAAGATAAAATAGTCTTTTATTATAATGTATTATTATGATTTTCAAATAGTATTTCAAGAAGTTCCAGGTGAAATAAGTTTATGTTTTTCAATATCCGGATGTTCACTTCAATGTAATGGATGCCATTCTCCTTTTTTATGGAAAGAAGGCAATGGCAGTTTACTCACTAAAAAACAATTTGAAGTTTTTCTTGAGCAATATAGCAATTTGGCAACCTGTGTTCTTTTTATGGGAGGTGAGTGGCATAAAGAAGAAATAATATGCATGTTAAAACTGGCAAAAAACAAAAAATATAAAACATGTCTTTATACAGGAGAAGAACACATATCAGAAAATATTTTAAACGAACTCACCTGGATCAAAACCGGTAAATGGAAACAATCATTAGGTGGCTTAAGTAGCACAACTACAAATCAAAAATTCATAGAAGTTAAAACTAACAAAATATACAATCATTTATTCATTAAAAACTAAAACATATTTATGATACGACTTACCGATACACAAGTAAAAAAGAAAATAGCTTTTATAGATCATTATATAGGTTCTGCCAATGCAGCTGATGGTTCAAAAGTAGATGCTAATGCCAATGTTACCTCCAAGAATATTGCCACTATGGAAGCAGAATTGAATAAAGACATAAATATACAAGTAAATAGAGCTTTGGTAAAACGAAAAATTGCTTCCGTTTTTGATAAAGAGTTAGCTGATGAATACATACGACAAATTGAAGCTCATGAAATATATGTGCATGATGAAACGTCGCTTAAACCCTACTGTGTATCTATAAGCATGTATCCTTTTCTATTTGACGGACTAATCAAGTTAGGAGGAGAAAGTAGAGCTCCAAAGCATTTAGAGAGTTTTTGTGGAGAATTTGTAAATCTTGTGTTTGCGATAAGTTCTCAGTTTGCCGGAGCATTAGCAACGGTAGAATTTTTGATGTACTTTGACCATTTTGCTGCTAAAGATTATGGATCTGATTATTTGGAAGATCATGAAAAATTAATAGCCAATCATCTTCAGCATGTAGTATATGCTATTAACCAACCTGCTGCTGCCAGAGGTTATCAATCGGTATTTTGGAATATTTCTTTATATGATGAACCATATTTTAATAGTATGTTTGGTGATTTTGTTTTTCCGGATATGACCAAACCTCAATGGCAACGCGTAAAGAAATTACAAACATTTTTTATGAAATGGTTTAATGAAGAACGTAATAAAGCCATTCTTACTTTTCCGGTAGTAACAGCTGCTATGTTGGTAAAAGATGGTAAACCCATTGACACGATTTTTACAGACATGTGTGCACAAGAACTAAGTGAAGGAAATTCATTTTTTATATACCAATCTGAAAATGCTGATAGCTTAGCATCTTGCTGCAGATTGAGAAGTGAGATTAGCGACAACACCTTTAGCTATTCGTTAGGTGCAGGAGGTGTGGCTACAGGCTCTATCAATGTCATTACCCTTAATATAAATAGATTGGTACAAAAGGGAGCCAATATTGTAGAAGAAGTAAAGAAAATACATAAATATCAAGTAGCATATAGAAAATTAATTGAAGAATATGAAGCCACAGGCTTATTACCGGTATATAAAGCAGGATTCATCGCATTAGACAAACAATTTTTAACCATTGGAATTAACGGAATGGTAGAAGCAGCCCAAAGTCAGGGTATAAGAGTAGAAAATAATGTAGCCTACAAAAATTTTGTAAACACATATCTTAAAGCAATTTATGATGAAAATAAACGAGCAAGGCAACACTATGGATATATGTTTAATACAGAATTTGTCCCTGCCGAAAATTTAGGTGTAAAAAATGCCAAATGGGATAAAGAAGATGGTCTTTTTGTACCGAGAGATTGTTATAACTCTTATTTCTATGCCGTTGAAGACACGCAGATTAATACTCTAGACAAAATACTATTACACGGTAATGAAATTATAAAATACCTTGACGGAGGTTCAGCCTTACATCTTAACCTTGAAGAATCTCCAAACAAAGAAGGATTTGTAAAACTCCTTCATGCTACAGCAGCAGCAGGATGTAACTATTTTTGTTTTAATATAAAAATCACCATTTGTAATGAGTGTGATTATATTGACAAACATACCTTATATAAATGTAGTAAGTGTAATTCTATAAATGTTGATCATGCCACACGTGTCATTGGCTATCTCAAACGCGTATCTAGTTTTAGTTCAGCGAGACAAAATGAACATCAGTTAAGGCACTATCATGCCAAACAACCTGTTAGTAATTTGGGGAAATATAGAATGCATGTTATGGAAAAACATCATCAATTAAAGAATAGTTTAACTGATAATTCCATCTATAGAAACTAATGTAAGTTCTTAGGTCTTTTTGGCAGATTCAAATTTTACCCCAGATAATTATTATAGCTTTTGCTAACGTTTGAAACTATTAGAATAATGAAAAAAGATATGATGAATTTTTTATTGATATAACCAAAATATGACATTAATCATAATTCAATGTAGAATTAATATATAGTTTTGTTTAATAAAAGACAAAAAAGTCTTATTTTAAATTCTAAACCAATTACAAATGAATATAACTAAAGATAAAACAGTAGCAGAAACTGTAACAGAGAATATAAAATCTGCACATATTTTTAAAAAATATGGAATCGACTTTTGTTGTGGAGGTGGAGTCACCATTGAAAAAGCATGTGCAAAAAAAGACGTTGATTATCTCGTTTTAAAAAATGAATTAGACGCAATTGATGCTGTTGTTTCAAAAGCATATGATTATGATAACTGGGATTTAAATTTTCTCATAGATCACATTCTAAATGTACACCATACTTATGTTGAAGAGAACATTCCTTTGCTTATTCAATATGCAAATAGAGTGGCTGAAGTACATGGACAACATTATACAGAAGTTGTAGAAATAAATAATTTATTTACAGAAGTTGCTAATGAACTTACTGCGCACATGAAAAAAGAAGAACTCATTCTTTTTCCTCATATAAAACAATTGGTTAAGGCAAAAAAAGAAGGAGTACCTCCTTTAAAACCTCATTTCGGAACAGTAAAAAATCCAATACAAATGATGGAAAACGAGCATGAGAATGCCGGAGATATTTTTAAAGAAATTGCTAGATTAACTACTAATTATTCTACACCGGAAGGGGCTTGTAATACTTTTAGAGCCTTATATGCAAAATTGAAAGAGTTTGAACAAGATCTACATCAACATATACATTTAGAAAACAATATTTTGTTTCCTAAAGCAATTCAATTAGAAAAACAATAAAAATATAAACAGATGAAGAAGTTAATTTTTATTTTACTAATAAGTATCAGTACAGTAGTGAGTGCACAACAGTTTGATTTATCTGCCGAATTAAGACCACGTTATGAAAATAGACATGGTTTTAGTACACTTATTGATAAAGATGCAGACGGTACAAACTTTGTTTCACAACGAACTCGTTTAAATTTTGATTATAAACAAGAAAAAATTAGGTTACGGGTAATTCTTCAAAATATTAGGGTTTGGGGTGATGTAGGTACAATGGCGAGTGACGATAAAGCAACAGCCTTACACGAAGCATGGGCTGAAGCAATTTTGTCAGATAAAGTTTCTTTTAAATTAGGAAGGCAAGAGATAGTATATGATGACCATAGAATTTTTGGTAATGTAGGTTGGGCACAGCAAGCCCGTAGTCATGATGCTTTTCTGTTCAAGTTTACACCAAATAAGAATAATAGGTTGGATGTAGGTTTAGCACTAAATTCAGACAGAGAAGGAATAACTGACGAGTTGTACAGTAATGCCGCAGGATATAAAGCATTTCAATATGCTTGGTATCATGGTGACTTTAATAAGTTTGGCTTAAGTTTCTTGTTATTAAACACAGGTATCGAATATTTAGACAATTCCGGATCAGATGAAAAACAAGTTATTGATTATATGCAAACCATTGGTCCGAGATTAACCTATAAATCCGATAAACTTAGTGCTAATGTAGCTACTTATTTTCAAACCGGAAAATCATTAGATGCAGATGTAAGTGCATCCTATTATGCAGGAAATATCGATTATAAAATAATAAAAAAATTCACCTTAGGAGTTGGGATGGAATATCTATCAGGTAAAGATATGAACGATTCCAATTCAGATGTAAGGTCTTTTGCACCTCTATTTGGTACAAACCATAAATTCAATGGTTGGATGGATTATTTTTATGTTGGTAATCATGCTGGTTCAGTTGGTTTGACAGATATTTATGCAACACTAGCATACAAAAAGGATAAATTTTCTGCAAAATTAGTTCCTCATTTGTTTTCTACTACTGCCGATGTTTATAACGGATCAGTTAAAATGGATAATAATTTAGGGACAGAAATTGATTTTACAGTAGGTTATAAATTAGATAAGAATATTTCTGTAAATGCCGGATATTCAAAAATGTTTGCAACAGACACAATGGAAATACTAAAAGGAGGAGACAAAGACGAAAATAATAGCTGGGGATGGGTAATGATTACTTTTAAGCCCCAGCTTTTTTCCTATACCCATTAAATTCTGATGTTTATTGGACTCAATCGTTAGTTAAAACTATGCACTTTAGTACAAGACTTTCATCCCGAAATTTCGGGACTAAAAATAGTTTGAATTCAACTAGTTATTGAGTTGTTGGACTACTGAGTTCATAGTTTTTCGTTTCAGACTAAATAACCAGTAACCTAATAACTAAAAGCAATTTATTGCTTCCCTAAACCTATGGACTTGCAGTCCAAAGTGGTTTAGTTGATATTATTCATCATCTGAAAAATAAAGTTGGTTGTGATTCTATTTTTTACCAAAATTAAATCGGTTTTTAGATGCTTTAATCGAAAAGAATTCCCCTAGGCTCTGCCTCGGGGTTTCCGATTTACCTCTCCTTGGGAGAGGTCGGAACTGCGAAAAGCAGTTCCGAGTGAGGTAAAATACAAAATTTCGATATTTGATCCTAAAGCCAAAATGAAACCGGCGAAATACCCCTATGGCTCTGCCTCGGGGATAGTAGGTTTCAAGAAATTTTTTATTTTTGGATTTTTTATGAAGAAATAGAGTTTTGAAATGACCTCACAGTCCCGAGACTTCGGGATTAAAACCTGTGAGGTCTAAAAAATAAATACCGTTAAAATACAACAGACTATCAACTCATTTTTTGTCATGTACTTAGGCGTTAGTTATATTAAACTTTCATCGCATCTAAGACTTCAGTAGATAAATAGTTATTTGCCATCGGAAAAACAACATTATCTTCTCTAAAAATATGAAGTTTAAGCATTTCTATTAACGCTTTAGACTGTTCAACAGCAAGGTCAAGTATGATCATTCTAGAGTTTTGATCTGGAATACGAGTAACTAAACCAAATAAATTAAAAGATATAGCAGCAAGTTGCAACATTTTTATATGATCATCTTCCATTAGGTCAACAACAGTCTTTTCTGTACCAATACTAAATTCTCCTTTTTGATGAAGAATGGTGTTTAAATCGGCAAAAATGGTGTTATCCTCTTTTCTGTTATGTTCAATAACAAAATCATCAAAGAAAGAAAAGAAATTGTTTATTCCTTCTAAAGTATTTTTTGAAAACCCGTCTGAATGTAATGAATTTAAGACGTTTTCAAATGCTTTAATAGCATCATTACAATCTTTATGCTCATCCATTAATGTTTGAATTATCAGATGCATATCTTCATGTTTCACTTCATCTAAAACAGGCGGTTTAAAAGCATCTGGCGGATCCATAGGAGAAAATTCTTCGGTTTCATTTTGGCGTTCTACCATTCTTTTTATTGGATCTTGTTTATTTAGGTTTTTTAAATCTATGTTCATTTGTTTTAATATTAAATATTTATACTTAAAATACTATTCTTTTTTCTACTATTGACTTATTGAAAATCAATATAATATGGACATATCGTCTAATATCTAGCGTCTATCAGTCTAGCATCTAACTTTACGGCTTATCAAATTCTCTTTTGGGACCCAAATAATACCACCAATTGAGTATTAAGCAGAATAAATAATAGATAGCGAATCCATAAAGAGCATATTCTGCATGTCCGGCTTTGACTTGTTGTCCAAAAACTTTGGGAATAATAAAGGCTCCATATGCTGCAATTGCAGAAGTCCAACCTAATACAGGACCCGCTTTTTCTTTAGAGAAAATATACGGAATACTTCTAAAAGTAGATCCATTTCCTATTCCAGTCATTAAAAACAATACCATAAATGCCGCAAAGAATGGCCACCAATATTGTTCAGGAGTTTCAGTGCCTTTTGCCTGTACAACAAAGTACGCAACAGCAAGTGCAGCAATAATTTGAAAAAAGGTACTCCACGCTGTTACTCTAGAACCACTATTTACTTTATCTGAAAGAATACCTCCCAGTGGTCTAATTAAAGCACCAATTACCGGGCCTAAGAATGCCCATAGCATAATATTTGGAGCATTTGGGTTTACCCATTCCGGGTCTAATTCATTAGAATACACAAATATATCTTGAGATAATTTAGGAAATACCATAGAATATCCAATAAAGGAACCGAATGTCATAACATAAATAATAGTCATAATCCAATTATGCTTATCGCCAAGAATTGAGAATTGTTTTTTAAGATTTTGTTTTATTTCACTAGGAGTTGCAACTTTCATAAGAAAAACACAAAGAAGAATTACAATAGGAAGAACAATCCACATAGAAGAATTTTTCATTCCCCAATCTCCCCAAGGAAGACCGATTAGTAAAAATGCTCCTACAGCAGCTGCAATTAAGCCCAGCATAACCATATATAAGGTTTTGGAGATGCCTTTTACAGTATTTGGTAAACTGGGTGTGCCTGTTGAAACGTTATTCATTCCAAAAAATGCACCTAAAGTCGCCAATGCTATTAACGGTACCCAAACCCATGCTGCATTTTGTAAGCCTTCAAATGGAGCTCCTTTTGCAGTTGCAATAGAACCTGCAGTGCCTCCGAATAATGAAAGGGTTACAGCTAGAGGTATCACTTTTTGCATAATACCAACTCCAAGGTTTCCAAGTCCTGCATTCATGCCCAATGCATAACCTTGCATTTTCTTAGGAAAAAAGAAACTAATATTACTCATTGATGAAGCAAAATTACCTCCACCAAAACCGGAAAGCAAAGCCATTACAGCAAAGAACATATAAGGAGTATTGATGTTACTAAGTGCAATTCCTGTTCCAATAGCTGGAATTATGAGCAATGCAGTAGTAATAAAAATTACATTTCTACCGCCTCCTAATGATATTAAGAAGGAGTTAGGAAGTCTTAAAGTAGCACCGGATAGACCTGCTATTGCAGGTAAGGTATAATACAAACTATTAATTTCTCTAAGTTTTGCAATATATTCTTCAGAACCTTGTATGAGTCCTTCGACCATTCCAAAAGTAAAGCCAAATTCTTTCATATACTTAACTAGTACACCCCACATTATCCAAATTGAAAATGCAAGAAGTAATGCCGGTATAGATGACCATAAATTTCTGGTGGCTATTTTTTTTCCTTTAGAGTTCCAAAAAGATTTATCTTCTACGTTCCAATTCTTAATATTAATTTTGCTCATTATCTTTATGTTTTAAATATTATAAACGATCTTCAAAAGCACCTTTAGGCTCTTTTAATGCAAATGCTGTATATATTAAACTAACAAGAGCACCGGCAGAAAGCAAATACAAGAATGTTTTTTCATCTGTCATTGTGTATAAAAACAAATATACTACTGCACCTACATTTCCGTAAGCACCTGCCATTCCGGCAATACGACCTGTCATATCTTTTTTAATAGTTGGAATAATAGCAAATGTTGCACCTTCTGCTCCTTGTACAAAGAAGGAAGCAAATATGGTAATTACTATTGAGACAATTAGCCAAGTTACCGTATTGTAAAGAGGAACCAATGTTACTTCGCCTGTAACACTATCAACTGGACCATATTGGGGAATTATTGCCATTAAGAAAAAACCGACAACAATTCCTGCCATATAGAAAACCATTGTTTTCTTTCTGTTGCCCATTTTATCTGAAAGTAATCCACCTAACGGACGAGCAACTAAATTAATAACGGCAAAAGAACCGGCAATAAGCCCTGCCATTTCTAAAGTTACTATTCTATCTCCATTAGTATTTAATAGAGAACTAAAAACTTGATAAAAAAACATGGGTAACATAGACACAATGGCTAGTTCGGCACCAAAATTAGCAAAATAGGTTGCATTCAACGCTCCGATATTGGCAAAAGAGTATTTGTCTTTTTCTGGAATACCTTCTTTTATTTTTGGTAAGTTATGTTTTGTTACCTTGATCACATCCATTAGATAAACAAGAAATAAAACTCCCCACATTATATAAACTGTGGTCCAACTCAACATTGCCTGTCCATCAACCTGTTGTTTATGTAAATTATAAACTACTAAACCAATAGCACCAAATAACGGGAATTGCCAAAACCAGTATTGAACCAAATCTCTCATAGAAGTAATAGGCATAGGTTCTAGTTTGCCTTTTTTCTTTTTGACTTCAACACCTTCCGGATGGTCTTTTACTGCAAAGAAATAAAATATACCATAGGCTGCACACATAATACTAGTAATGGCCAAAGACCATCTCCAACCATCTTCTCCGCCTATTATAGAAATAGCAAAGAATGGTACTAAAGCAGCAGCAGCAGCAGAACCAAAATTACCCCAACCGGCATAAAAACCTTCAGCTCTACCTATATATTTAGGTGTAAACCAATTGGCTGTCATTTTAATACCAATTACAAAACCGGCACCAATGGTACCTAAAAATAATCTAGATATTGTTAGTACAGTAAGTGTGTTTCCAAACGCAAATAGTAATCCGGGAATTATAGTTATAACCATTAAACCTGCAAAAATTCTTCTTGGTCCATAGCGGTCAATTAAATTTCCAACCACAACACGAGCAGGTATTGTTAACGCAACGTTACATAAAATAATAGATTTTACATTTGCTTTGGTTAGCCAATCAAATTGATCTAACATTTTTGTTAAAACCGGTGCTACGTTAAACCAAACAACAAATGTTAGAAAAAAAGCAATCCAAGTTAAATGTAAGGTTTTTATGCTGGGGTCTTTAAAATTGAGTAATCTCGGTGCAGGTTGTTCCATTGTTAAATGTTAGAGTGATATTAGTTATTTTTTGGACGATGTATTGACCAAGGTGTTTTCGGGCTTCTTACTTTTCTTTTATTCCAATTCCAAATTACTTGTTGATAGGGTTTCCAGATATAGTTTAGTGGATATACTAAAAAGTGTACTAAACGTGTGAACGGAGTCATTAAAATAAGTAAGTATGCGCCTATTATGTGTAGTTTAAACATTATAGGCATAGCGCTTACTGCAGAAATTTCTGGAGAAAGTGTAAAAACAGATTTTAAATAAGGTGAAATTACTGAGGCAAACCATGTACTTCCCCATCTATAAAACACAGCAGTGTACATACCTGAAAATATAATAAACAGCAATAATAATTCTATAAAAATATCCATTTTGGTAGTTACCATTCTAATTCTTTCATCAGTCAATCTTCTTATATATAAAAGGACCAACCCTACAAAAACACAAATTGCAGCTATAAATGAAGATATTTCTAAGAATAATAACCTTAAAGGCTCACTATTCCATAGGATAATACTTTTTGGAATAAGGAATGCGAAAAGATGTCCAAAAAATAAAATTAATATTCCCCAGTGGAAGGGAACAGAACCCCAAAACAGTTTTTTACCTTCCAAAAACTGTGAAGATAAGGATGACACTTTAAATTTTTGTGATCTATATCTAAAAATGGTTCCTATTAAAAATACCACAAAAGCAATATATGGTAAGGCGATAAAAAAGAAGTTATTTAATGTATCCATCTTGAATTTTTAATTATGTTTCTAATGTTATTTCTTGTTTAATTGAACTTAAAAATCCTCCTGACCGTTGAGGTTGTTCTTGTGCTTTAATTTTAAAGTCATGATCTAATGCTTTGTATAAAGCAAATAAAGAGTGTTTATATATAGTGAAGTGTTTATGCTTGTCTAACAGTGTTTTATGGTGTTTTATATATACCTTCTCTTTTGCTGTAATCTGACCTTCTCCAAACCCTTCAATCATTTTAGTTAAAGCCGGAGCAACTATCATATTTACCAAATCATTGAGTAACTCAAAATCTTCAAGTACGTTTATTAATTTTAAAATATTTGACAGATTATCAGACAACTCATTGCCACAGTCTATATTGTAAGTTTGATATTCTTTATTGAGATTTACTAATAATTCTCCTCTTTTATAATCATCTCCAAAAACTACATATCCAATATCAAGCGTTGTAATTGATTGTACCTCAAATGATCTTAAATAAAGGTCTTCCAACTCATATTTTGTGACATTGTTAATTACATCTGTAAAGGGTTGTAATAGTTCACCAACTTCAGGTAAAGCTTTACTTAAGTATTGTTGAACATCTTTTACATTACCAACGTAATCCTCCTTTTGCGGGAAAACAAACAGTTTGGAAATTTTATTATAATCTAAGATTTGTTTTTTCATACTAAATAGTTTTAAAGTCCACGAGCAGGATGCTCAGTAAATCCGAATCCTGCATTTCCTTTTCTGTCTCCGGTAAATTCAGACATTTCAATTGCTTGCTCTCTATGTGCAGCAGGAATTACAAAGCGGTCGTCAAATTTAGCTAGGGAAGTTAAATAGTAAATAGCATCGGCCATTTCGGTATCTAAACCAACTTCTTTTAAGCTTTCGGCAACCATTTCTTTACTTAAATCGCCAACGGTAACGTCTCTTCTATGTAAACGGACTGCCATTAATTTTTTTAAGGTAATTTTTATTAATTCTTCATCGCCATTGCTGAATAAATTTGCTAAGTATTTAAGAGGAAAACGTGCATCGTCAACAGTACCAAAAATGTTATCCATAGAAGCATCGTATTTTGTTGCTCTTTCCCAAAATTTAGAGATAGGGTTTAAGGTGTCTTTTTGCGATTCTACATCATTATTACTTAAAGTTGCCATAACAGGTAATAATGGCGGAACATAAAATAACATTGGCATTGTTCTAAACTCTGGGTGAAGTGGTAATGCCATTCCCCATTCTTTTACAAATTTATAGGTTGGTGAATCTTGTGCTGCTTTTAAGGTAGAATCTGCGATTCCATTTTCCTTTGCAGAAGCAATTACTTTAGGATCAAAAGGATCTAATATCATATCCATTTGTCTTTTTATTAGACCTTCATCATCTGAATTTGCTACAGCCTCAATCTGACTTGCATCGTAAAGCATTACGCCTAAATACCTAATACGTCCTACACAAGAGTGCATACACGCTGGCGCTTGACCGGATTCTAATCTAGGATAACAAAGAATACATTTTTCAGATTTTCCGGTTCCCCAATTATAATATGATTTTTTATATGGACAAGCGGTAACACACATTCTCCATGCTCTACATACTTTTTGGTTGATAAGAACCACACCGTCTTCTCCTCTTTTATAGATAGCTCTTGAAGGGCAAGAACCTACACAAGCAGGATTTAAACAGTGATTACAAATTCTTGGCAAGTAGAACATAGCCATACGCTCTAGTTGAAACATTGCCTCTTGCTCTCCGGCAGATAGGTTCTCAAAATTTGGGTCATTACGTGCATAATCCAGTGTGCCACTTAGATCATCATCCCAGTTAGGCCCCATTTTAATATCTATGGGTTTTCCTGTTATCATTGACACCGGTCTGGCTGTAACTTGAGTGTCTTCTTCTGGAGATTCTATTAGGTTTAAATACTTATAGGTAAAAGGTTCATAGTAATCATCGATAACCGGTAAATGAGGATTGTGAAAAATATTTAATAGACCCTTGGCTTTTCCGGCTCCTTTTAAGCGAATTTTTCCCATGCTTTTTTCCCAACCTCCTTTATATATTTCTTGGTCTTCCCATTTGGTTGGATACCCGGTACCTGGTTTGGTTTCAACATTGTTCCACCACATATATTCGGCTCCTTTTCTATCTGTCCAAATATTTTTACAAGCGATTGAGCATGTATGGCATCCAATACATTTATCTAAATGAAATACCATTGAAATCTGTGAACGTACATCCATATTATTAATTATTTTATTAAGTTAAGTGACTAAAGTACTTGGGGTGCCTAGAGTTTATAAGTTATAAACCATATTTATGCACATTTACTACTTTATTTTTAACAACTTTAGTACACTTTAAATATTTTTAACTTTAGTGCATTTATTTTTACCATTCTAATTTATCCATCTTCTGAATCACTACGTGAGTGTCTCTGTTTACTGCAGTTGGTCCCCAGTAGTTAAAATGGAATGTAAATTGACCGTAACCTCCTGCCAATAAATTGGGTTTGAGATGAATTCTGGTAATACTATTATTTGAACCACCTCTATTACCATTTCTCAATTGAGATTTAGGGATGCTAATTGTTCTTTCTACGGTGTGATACACAATACAAACTCCTTTAGGAATTCTTGAACTTACTACAGCTCTTGTACAATAGGTACCATTGTCGTTGTGTACTTCTACCCAATCGTTATCTTTAATGCCCATTTCTTCTGCATCGGCTTCACTTATCCAACAAGGTTCCATACCTCTTGACAGCGTTAACATTCTAATGTTGTCCATATAGGTAGAGTGGATATGCCATTTACCATGAGGTGTTAAGCAGTTTAATGCTTTAGCCATGCTTTTTCCTTTTAAGGTTTCTTTTAAATCACCGTAAACTTCTGGACAGGGAGATGGTTTATACGTTGGTAAATGTTCGCCATAAGCAATGTACATTTCGTGATCTAAATAGAAATGTTGCCTTCCTGTTAATGTTCTCCAAGGGATCAACCGTTCAATATTATAAGTGTAAGCTGCATATGCTCTACCTTCATTCATTAATCCCGACCAAACAGGTGAAGTCAAATATCTTCTAGGTTGAGATTGTAGATCTTTGAAATCTAATCTAAAATCTTCATTTCCCTTTGCAAGGTCTACTAAAGGCATACCGGATTTTTTCTCCATATTTTCGTAAGCCCTTACAGTAAGAGAACCATTGGTTAACGAGGATAGGTGTAATATAGCATTAGCGGCTTCTTTATCTTCTGCTATTGAAGGATATTTTTTATCGCCAATTTTTATCGTTGGAAAATGATTTGATTCTATCATTTCGTCATATTCATCACCACACATGTAATGGTTACCGTGTGCTCCTAAACCTTTGGTTTTTACATTTTCTCCTAAGGCACAAAATTTTTCGTAGATTTTAGGATAATCCCTTTTCACTACTGAAATACCATGCATAGTTTTACCGGGAATTGCTTCACATTCGCCATGATACCAATCTTTGATATCTTTTTGTGAAACTTCACCTTTAGAGTCATGAGCAATTGCTGTAGTAACAATATCAACTTGTGTTTCAGAGAGATATTTTTCTGAAAGTTCACTCGTTTTTTTAGCAATTTCTTTAAATATTTCCCAATCAGATTTTGATTCCCATACAGGCGAAATGGCTTTCGATAAGGGGTGAATAAATGAATGCATATCTGTACTGTTCAAGTCGTCTTTTTCGTACCAAGATGCTGCAGGCAATACAATATCTGAATATAATGCAGATGAATCCATACGGAAATTAAGATCTACTACTAAATCCATTTTACCGGTTGGAGCAATTTCATGCCATTTAACTTCTTTGGTTTTCTCTTCATCGTAATCCTTAGAAATAGCATTTGATGTTGTTCCTAAATAATGTTTAAGAGCAAATTCATTTCCTTTCATACTTCCGGAAATTGCATTTCCTCTCCATATATACCAAGTTCTTGGGAAGTTAAAATCGTTTTCAGGATCTCCAACTGCATAGCCCAACTCTTTGCTTTTTAGTTTTTCAAGTACATACTTTTGGATTTCATCATCTGTTTTTGCACCATTTGCCATGGCTTCTTTACTAAGCTCTAATGTATTTTGGTCGAACTGAGGGAAGAAAGGCATCCAGCCCATTCTTACAGATTTAAAAATGTGATCTGCGTGATGACCAGCCGTCATTTCGTTTTCCGGAACTGTATTGTATCTAGATGAATGTCCATCGTATCTATATTGACAAGTATTAATATAATGCCAAATAGGTGCTTGTTGTAATCTTGGTGGTCCTTGCCAATCTTTTGCAAACGCAATTGCACCCCAAGAATCTGAAGGTGCTAGTTTTTCCTGACCAACATAATGGTTCATACCACCACCATTTTTACCAACACAACCAGTAAGCATTAAAGCCATGATACCAGATCGGTACATTAAGTTGTTGTGATACCAGTGATTGATACCAGCACCGATAATGATCATACATTTTCCTTCTGTAACTTCGGCAGTATTTGCCCATTCTCTCGCAAAATTGATTATCATTTTGGCATCAATACCTGTAAATATCTCTTGCCAAGCAGGAGTGTATGCTTGATCTTTTTCATCATAACTTTTCGGATAATCCCCACCCAGTCCTCTACTAACACCATATTGCGCCATGGTCAGATCGTAAACGGTAGTAACCAAACGCTCTCCATCTACGGTTTGAATTCTTTTTACCGGTACATTGCGCAATGCTTTTTTGTCCAGTCCAAATTCTGTAAATTCAACTTGAGCTATGTCATCTTTAGTTTCTAAAAAACTTAAAACAGGATTGTATGTTTTATCTGTTTCACCATCTTCATACTTCATATTCCATTTTCCCTTCTCCTCTTGCCATCTGTACCCTGAGCTTCCCTTTGGAATAACAAAATCGCCAGTTTCTTCATCAATGTTTACAAATTTCCAATCGCCTTGATCAATATCTTTATGTTCTTCCAATTGATTGGCACGTAATAGTCTTCCTGAAGAATAATAACCGCCCTCATCTTTTAGTACAACCAAATACGGGCTATCGGTATAGCGTTTGGTGTATTCAATAAAATAAGGTGTTTTTTTATCATGATGAAATTCTTTTAATATAACATGCGTTACAGCCATCCAAAAAGCACCGTCGCTACCTGCATGTAATGGCACCCATTGATCGGCGTATTTTGCTACTTGATTAAAATCCGGCGAGAAGACTACCGCTTTGGTTCCGTTATGTCTAGATTCGGCAAAGAAATGACAATCAGGAGTTCTTGTCATATTTAAATTGGCTCCCATTACAGCGACCATTTTTGAGTTGTACCAATCGGCACTTTCACAAACATCTGTTTGTTCTCCCCAAATTTCAGGGAATGCATTTGGTAGATCACAATACCAATCGTAAAAACTTAAGTTTACACCTCCAAATAGTTGTAAAAACCTAGAACCAGCTGCATAACTAAGCATAGACATAGCAGGAATAGGGGAGAAGCCAACAACTCTGTCCGGACCATATTTTTTGGCCGTATAAATATTTGCCACAGCCATTATTTCTAAAACCTCATCCCAATGTACTCTTCTAAATCCGCCTTTTCCTCTAGCGTGTTGGTATTTCTGTCTTGTTTCTTTATTGTTTTGTAGGTTTTCCCAAGCCTGTAAAGGGTCTCCACATTTTTCTTTTTCGGCTCTATAAGCATCAATTAAAGCACCACGAATTAATGGGTATTTAATTCGTAAAGGGCTATATAAATACCATGAGAATGAAATACCTCTTTGGCAACCACGTGGTTCATAAGGAGGCAAATTACTTTCTAATAATGGGTAATCTAATTGCTGGGTTTCCCAAACAACAATGCCTTCTTTAACATGAATTTGCCAAGAACAACCACCGGTACAATTTACACCGTGAGTACTTCTTACAACTTTATCGTGTTGAAAACGATTTTTATAAAATTCTTCCCATTTTCTTGTTTGAGGAGAGATAATATCTTCAATCCAACTCATAGTATCAGTTTAATTAGTTATATTTATTAATTACGAGACTTAATTTGTCTTTCGTAAATTCTTTTATTAACACTTTCTTTTTTTCGATTATGCCAAAATAATGGTAAGATTCCCATCAATATAATAGCACCAACAATTCCCCATATTAAAAGTATATTTTTATATGATGTAAGACCTAATTGATAGTAACGCTGTTCACTTACTTCTTTCAAGAAAGCAACAAGTTGAGCAGTCTCTTCTTCTGTTATTTGGTTGTTTTGATAAGAAATTTTCATTTGTGGAAATGGAAGTCCGGTAATCATTCCTTCAACACCTTCTTTTTTTAATCTATCATAAGCATCTGTTAATTCTATAGCTAACCCTCCTCCTGCAATTATGCTGTCATATCTCAGATCATGACATGAGATACATGAAACTCCCCCATTTTTAAACCTTTTTTTACCGGAAAATAAATTTTGCCCTATTAATATATCTTCTTTGGTGGGTTCAAAAGGAACTTCTTTCTCTTCTACAGTTTCAGTAGCAGCCACTCCTGTTTTTGCAGGACTTACACTTTTAAAATAATCGTAAAGAGCACTTAATTCGGCATCGGATAATGTTTGATCAGGCATTACTACCTTATTATATTCTTCAAATATTTTTACAGCATCAGCATCTCCGCTTTTTATTAATGTTTGAGATGAATTCACAAAACTTTTAAACCATTCTTTGGTATATTTTTCATGTACATTAGCCAAACCGGGACCAATTAATCTTTTATCGGATGTTTTATGGCAGGCTGCACATTTAGATTTAAAAAGACTTTCGCCGTTTTGAGCTTGTGTTAAAATACTTAGGAAAAAAAAGAGGACTAATAAAATTGAAGTTGAAGTATTTTTATCCATTTGTTTTAATAGATTAATTAATGAAACGAAACTAACGAATCATTGAGGCATAAAAACTGACATTTATCAGGTCTGTAGTTATTTATAATAATTCTAAATAAAAAGGTCTTTTTATCTTTTTTATAAAAAAAGTATTAATTTTATAACTCCTATCTATTAAAACAATAATTATTTGATTGATATTAAATAACGTGAACTCGACATAAAAACAAAAATTAATATTCTTAAGAACACGTATTTATATTGAGTTTTGTCATTCAGACCTCGCCTAAGTGGGGGAAGAATCTCAAAAATTAGAGATTCCTCTCCCGATAGTTATCGGGACGTTCCTCTTTCGGAATGACAGCAGAACTCCTTAATTACCTGATAAATGAATACATTTACTATATTTTATGTCGAACTCACGTTAAATAACAGCTAAGAAAATAAGGTTCTTCAAAGCATCATTGCTTTTTAAAAACATCAAAATCTTTTAAAGAAATAACTTTTCCTGTTTTTATAATTTCGTCAGAAAATTGAGAGATAGTTTTATCTCTAAAATCGGTAAGAATTTTTTGTTTGAATGGTGATACAATAAAATGAACGGGGCAAGGATTTTCATCATCACATGTAGCTAAACCTAAAAAACATTGATCAAACTTTCGGGTGCCATCAATACTTTTGATAATATCCCAAACCGAATTTTCTTTATTTTTTTTATCTAAAAAGAATCCTCCATTTGGACCTTTTGTTGAAGACACTAATCTATTTCTTGTGAGTTGTTGTAATAATTTCGCTAAAAAAGGTTGAGGTGTTTCTAACTCTTCTGCAATTTTTTTTACTCCTATTTTATTGGTTTCATCACTATACATTGCCAAATATAATATTGATCGTATAGCATACTTACTAGCACTAGATAACATATATGGTTAAAATTTATCGCCAAATATAATAAAAAAGATATTTATGTCTTTTTTTAAAGGCAATTTCTTGGAAACCTACTGTTTTTTGAAACAATGGAAAATAGCAGTATTATTTTTTTTCAAATTTCACAGTAAAATGCCTCATGATCGGAGCTTCGTCAATTATTTTATAACCTGACTTAGCCTGATCACGACTATCATAAATATTTTTTAATGTAGCGGCTACATAGTCCATATGATTTTGTGAGTAGGTTCTGCGAGGAATTGCTAAGCGAACCAATTCTAATTCCGGGTATCTATTTTTTCGGGTAAAAGGATCACGATCTGCTAATACAGTTCCTATTTCAACTCCTCTGATCCCTCCAACAATATAAAGTTCAACAGCTAATGCTTGAGCGCGATATTCATTTCTTGGTATAGTTGGTACAAATTTATTTGCATCAATAAAGATTGCGTGTCCACCAAAAGGTTGTAGTACCGGAACGCCATATTCGGTTAATTTTCTACCTAAATAAGCTACTTGTTCAATCCTACTTTCTAGGTAATTAAATTCAGTTGCCTCATCTAGTCCTACAGCTAATGCAGCCATGTCTCTGCCATTCATACCGCCATAGGTTATAAAGCCTTCATACATAATATTGAAAACGGTTGCTTCTTTATAGATTTCTTCGTTATTTAAAGCTATAAACCCTCCCATATTTACCAGCCCATCTTTTTTGGCACTCATGGTCATGCCATCTCCATACGAAAAGAACTCTTTTACAATTTCTTTGATAGATCTATTTTGACAGCCTTTTTCTCTCGTTTTGATGAAGTAGGCATTTTCGGCAAATCTGGCAGCATCAAAAAATAAAGGAATATCGTATGACCTACATAATTTAGAAACAGCTTTGATGTTTTCTAATGATACAGGTTGACCTCCTGAACTATTACAAGTAATGGTAAGAATTACGAAAGGGATCTTATCTTTAGGATTATCTTTAAAAACTTTTTCAAGTTTTTCTATATTTATATTGCCTTTAAATGGATGAAGAGTTGATGTGTCAAATGCTTCATCAATAGTACAATCAATCGCTGTTGCTTTTCTAAATTCTATATGACCTTTTGTGGTGTCAAAATGTGAGTTTCCGGGAACTAAATCACCTTCTTTTACCATAACTGAAAACAGAACATTTTCAGCAGCTCTTCCTTGATGCGTTGGTAAAAAACAAGCGTACCCCGTTATTTTTTGTACTACTTCTTTTAATTTTATGAATGATGCGGATCCGGCATAACTTTCATCACCGGTCATCATTGCAGACCATTGTTTATCACTCATAGCACCTGTACCTGAATCGGTTAACAGATCAATAAAAACATTGGTTGAAGATAAATTGAATAAATTATAATGAGCTTGTTTGATCCATTTTTGACGTTGTTCTTGGGTTGATCTTTTTATAGATTCAACCATCTTAATTTTATAGGGTTCTGCATAAGGTAATTTCATCATTGTATTTTTAAAATTGATAATAAATATTGAGAAGAGTAGGGGAAAGACGTGTTATACCAATTTAATTATAAAATAAGCCTAATAAATCGTTTCTTTTTCACTTAAATTTCGTTAAAAAAAGAAACCATAACTAGGCTATACTTTATTTTTTTGCCTCGTTTAAGTAAAAAATAACTCAATTTATTTAAGACTCATTTTATAATTAAATTGGTATTATTTTTTAAAAAATATCGTCAGGTCGTTTAATTTTTAAACGAATATCTTGATAAACAAATTTATAGAAGGTAAAAATCATTATTGATGATTTTTGTGCTTAATTAAATAATATATTAGTAAGGATTTTAAAAATCTTTTTTCTTTAACTTTCTGTTGATCCTGATAACCGGAAATAAGACCCATAGTGAAAGTACAAAAAGGGAGGATAATAATCCGAGATTAGTACCGAAAAACTGTTTAAAAATTGCTCCGGTGTAACCCAAAAGTGCTGATATATCTAATTTGAGCAAAATTAAGATACGAGATAGATCAATTGGATTAAACATTGTAGCTATTAATGAAAATTTATCTAGCGGATAATCATTGAATACCAGTAAGGAGATGATAAATATTCCATCATAAATAACTGCTAGAAATAACCACATTAAAATGGCATAACCGAATCCTTTTATTTTATTTTCGTTTGAGAGTGCAATATTAAATGCCAATGCAACAAAAATAAAGTTTAAAAAAAATCCAGTAACTAAAAGTAAACCAAAGTCAAAAATAGCAGTTGATTTAAAAATACCATAGGCTAAAAACGGAATGCCTAAACCTAGTACCAAACTTAAAGTTAATGAAATTGCGATACCCATATATTGTCCCATAAATATTTTATTTCGTTTTATGGGTTGTGCCAATAATAGTTCGGTAAATTCTTTAGAGTTATAATAGTACATCACACCGAATATTGTACCAATTAAAGGTGTCAACACTATAATAATATTCATTAAAGTGATTACTGCTTTTGAGACATCATTATTCAAAAATAACAATACAAACCCTAAGGCTAAATAGAAAAAAAAGTAAACGTAGCTCCAACGACTACGCATCAAGTCAAAAAAACTATATTTTAATATTTTAAACATTTTCTTTTACCATTAAATTAGCAATTGCATGTTCTAAATCTGTTTGTTTGGTTTGCGTTTTAAGCATTTCAACACTTCCTTTAAAATAAATCTTACCATCTAATAGAAATACTATTTCATCTGCAATTTCATCTACTAAACTCATAATGTGAGTTGTTACTAAAATTGTTTTTCCTTTTGCTTTTTCTTGTTGGATGATTTTTTTGAGTTGAATTAAAGAAATAGGATCTAAACCGGTTGTTGGCTCATCTAAAATAATAAGGTCACTATCAAACATAAAGGTTAGTATGATGTTTATTTTTTGTTTTGTTCCGCCGGATAGATTACCCAATTTTTTGTTTAAAAAAGATTCGACTTCAAATATTGAAATTAGTTCTTTATCATTAGGTGTTTTTGGTCTTAAATTCTTTACCATTTTCAGTAGTTCATTAACTGTTAAATTTGCAGGAAAATTAGCTATTTGAGGTAAGTAATTTATTTTATTTCGATAAGTCCATTTATGTAAAATATCTTCATTTTCATAAATGATTTTTCCACTATTAGGAATCACCATTCCAAGCAAACATTTTATCAATGTCGTTTTACCAGAACCATTAGGACCTAATATTGCAAAAATACCACCTGATCTTATTTCTAAATTCAAACCATCTAATACGGTAAGTTTGCCAAATTTTTTATGTAAACTCTCTATCTTAATCATTAATTTTTTGCATTAAAGGGTTTTTATCCATTAAATTATCAGGGGTAAAAATAGGTGATACTTTTTCTGAAAAATTAATAATATCTACAAATAAACTTCTGAGTAATATAATAGTTTCAGGTGTTCTGTTTACAACATAAGAAAATAGTTTTACAGGTCTATAGGGCACATCTCCATATCCGTTTTTATCTAGGTCATAGCCGGTATATGAACTCCAATAGTTTGTGTCAAATAGATTGTCATTTAGTTTACTGTTATAAGAAAGGTCAAAAGCATTGTGTAAGAAATTATTATTTTTGAATACATTGGAATAACACGCTCCTGATATTTTTACAGCCCAACCATTTCTAATAAAATTGTTATGTGTGTAGTTAATTCTTGTGCATCCTTCCAAATTAATACCTATGGTGTTTTGTTGAAAGGTATTATTTTCTATTTCGGCATCGTAAATTTCTTTTAATAACAATCCGTAAGAAGCTGACCCCCAGTTTTTTACAAACTTATTATTTGTCATTTTAATAAATTTAGAAAACATTACCGCAACTCCGGCTCCATTATTTGTAAAGGTATTGTTATGATACTCATCATTGTTAGAAAACATAAAATGTAAACCATATCTTATATTATCATGGCTTGTATTGTTGACTATCTTACTTTTTGTAACAAATTCAAAATATATTCCGTCTCGTAAATTATGTAATTTATTATCTTCAACAGTTATATTTGAAGAGTGCCACATGTGTATTCCGTTTCCTGACCCTGCTTCATCTTTTGCTTCACCCGAAATATGGTTATTCTTGATAGTTCCAAAATGGGATTTTTCTACTAATAGACCAAAGAAAACGGATTTTAACCTCATATTGGTAATCTTAAAATGCTTACTTCTAGAAATATATATGGCGGCATAATCCTTGGTATAACTTTGTCCAACATTTTTTAAGGTTAATCCTGATACAGTAACACTATCTGATTTAATAATTAGAATGTACCCTTTCTTTTCACCATCTATAACTGGATTATTTTTACCAATAATTGTTAAAGGTTTATCTATTATAATATCTTTTTCTTTATAATTTCCTTTATGGATAATAATGCTATCTCCTCTTTTTGCTATGGTAACTGCTCTTTTTAAACTTTTTATAGTACAATTTTCACATACTTCTATCTGTTGAGCATAAGAATACCCTACCAATAAAAATAGGATTAAAAATAATTTATAATTTATATCTCTTAACATATAAATCTATACTTAATTTACCAGTTGTGCATTTTGAGTTTTTAGGTTTATCTCAATGTCAGTTCGAGTGATCCGCCAGAGGCGGATTGTATCGATAACCGTTCTTAATAAGAAATTTCTATTCTCGATACTAATTTTTATGCCAAAATAGGCAAAAAATTCACTCGAATTGAC
>VAPM010285909.1_pt1 | contig 36937 bp, 44 predicted proteins | sample 3395091 | NCBI WGS metagenome assembly VAPM01 (sample SAMN08290445, study PRJNA428436) | hydrothermal vent metagenome | isolation source: Deep-sea hydrothermal vent chimney 3 | place: Pacific Ocean: Juan De Fuca Ridge
CATCTGACTATTGTTGGCCTAATGTGGTTTGGGGTACTACAGAAAAGCAAGCTTATACTGAGTTACGTATCAATGAAATTAAAAATCTGTTAACGACACAACTGGGTTCTGTATTTTCACTAATTTTAAATAACAACAAAAAGGCAGGTTAATGTCGTTTAAAATTTTATCGCTAGATGGTGGTGGAATTCGAGGTATTCTTCCGGGGCAAATCTTAGTAGCGCTTGAAGATAAGCTGCAAAAATTATCGGGCAATTCTAACGCTCGTTTGGGAGACTATTTTGATTTGGTTGCAGGAACCAGTACTGGGGCGATTTTGGCCTCGGCATATATTTGTCCTGATAAAAATGGCCAATTAAAATTTTCGGCTAAAGATGCTGTTAGGTTTTATTTACAGCATGGCACTGCTATTTTTAATGTCAGCTTTTTTCGTAATTTACGTACGTTATGGTCAATTTTAGGTGAAAAAATATCTGAAAAAAAATTAGAAGACGTTCTTAATAATGCCTTTGGTGAAACAAAATTAAGTGAATTAACGAAAGCTACGTGTTTACTGTCTTATGATATTAATCAGCGAAAACCCATTATATTCGCGCAACACGATGCTTTGTTAAAAAATGAAGATTTTTACGTTAAGGATTTACTGAGGGCTAGTTCTGCTGCACCAACATTTTTTAAATCAATTCAAGTAAAATCAATTGGCTCTAATCAAAAACAGTTGGATTTAATCGATGGTGGTGTGGTTGCCAATAATCCTACTTTATGTGCCTATTCAGAAGCGGTAAAGTTTGAAGGTGTATCTGGCATTAAAGATTTGATGATATTATCGCTTGGCACTGGCATGGAATTACAGCCTTACTCGTTTAATAACGCTAAAAACTGGGGGTTACTTAGTTGGACTAAACCATTATTGGATATTGCGTTAGGCGGTGGGCCTCAAATGATTGATTATCATATGGAAAAAATAGTATCAACTGTTGATAATGCCAAGTTTTACCGTATTCAACCCAGTCTTTATGATGCTGATACGGCATTGGATAATGGCTCTATAGAAAACATTGAAAAACTTAGGCTCGCTGGTTTAAAAAATGCAGCAAAATATAATGCTGTTTTAGACGAGGTGGCTTTGTTTTTGATAAATGATTAGTTCCATCTAATCATTTCACAATATGTTATTTTACACCAAAACCATAGACTAACATTTTTGTTAATAGTCGTGGCGCGTCTAAATAAGGTACTGTTCCATTATCTCTAATGATACGTCGTCCTTCAGATGATGTTGCATAAGAAATAAAGTCTTTTGTTAATTGTGAAGGAGCAGGGCTGGTTACAAGATATAAGGGACGATACAGAAAATATTTACCGTTTTTTAAATTATTATAACTTGGTTTCATACCATTGAAGCTTACAATTTTAACATTACGTTTTTTTGCGCTACTAATACCGGTAATGCCTAAGGCATTAATGTCGTTTTCACAAGCTTTTTCTAGTGGCCCAGAAGACTTTACGATATAGTCACTTTTAAATACCATGCTACTGTCTTTAAATATATATTGGCGGATAGCATAACCTACACCAGAAATTTTACCTCGACGAGTATAGAGGTGGATTGGCGCATTGCGTCCATTGATAGATTTCCAATTGGTTATTTTGCCTGTGTAAATATCTTTAATTTGAGCCATCGTTAAATTCGTAACGGGATTCTTTTTATTTACAATGATAGCAAGAGCATCCCAAGCAACAGGGTGTAAGGTGGCGTGCAATTCCGTTTGTTCAATACTCGGCAGGGTCATTCGACAGGTGCCACCAATATCAATTTTATTTTTTAGCGTGTCACGAATACCTTTTGTCGCCCCCCCACCTTGTAGTGAAACTTCCACACCGGTTTTAGCGGTGAAGGCTAATGCGAGCTCCTGCATGAATGCTTTTTTAGTAATACCACACCCAGCCCAGGAGATTTGATTATCTTTTGCCGCTGCATGTAGCACTCCTGAAAAGCTAAGGAGAGAAATGAGGATAGCGAATGTTTGATTCTTCATAATTATTCCACCTTTATGTATTAACACCAAAAATAATAAAAATATTTGTGCGATTTATATACGCATCTTGTTTATAAATATAAGTTAGTAACCATGTTTTAACTATGGTTAATTGGTTTGCAGGAGGGGAATTAACTTATTGAGCTATTATCCATTATTTCGTCGTTGGATCCAGATATTTAGAATGATTTTTAATTAAAAATTTGTTTTTCTGTTATTTACTAGTGACTTAATAAGTGAGTACTTATACAGATGGGGGATTTTAGTTCAAATATCGCTTTAATTTAAAATTGAAGACATTTTTGCTCGATATTTTTTGACCAATTCACCGCTGTTTCCAAGTAAGCCAAATACTTCGATTAAAGCCTGTTGAGCCTTGGTTTCTTTGGTTTTCATTTCTTGTTTCATCGCTTCGAGTAATTGCTGCAAAGCCGGTTCATATTCCCCGATGGAAATTAAGTTTGCAATTAATTGGTGACGAGCGGGTAAATTGCTTGGATCTTGCTTGATAATGGTTTCGAGTTCTGATTGTGGTGGTGCGCCAGCAACGATTTGTTGGTAGTTAATTCTGGTGAGCAATGATTTCACACTACTTTCTTGTTTCTCGACTTCATTAAAAGAGTCTAATAATTGATTTGCTTCTGTAATATTGCCGGTTTGATATAAAATTGATGCTAAATCTGTTTTTATTTGAAGATCGTTTGGTTGTAATTCATAGGCTTTTTTTAATAAATCAATAGCATCGTTTAAATCACCTTGCTGAATTTTTTCAACTGCTTGTTGATGCAGATCATTCCACTCATGGTCGATAACTTGCTCTATTAATTCACGTAATGTTTTTTCTGTTTTTGCACCTTGAAATTCATCGACGGTTTTTTCATGTCTAACAATTTTTACGGTAGGTAAGCTTTTAATACCAAATTGAGCTGCAAGTTCTTTTTGTTCATCACTATTTACCTTGGCAAAAATAAATTTACCTTGATATTCTTCAGCAAGTTTACTTAATATTGGTGTCAACGTTTTGCAGGGAGCGCACCAATCAGCATAAAAGTCTAAAAAAACCGGGACACGGTTTGAGTTTTGCGCTACGGCAGATACAAAATTTTGTTCGTTAACTTCTATTATATAAGGATTATCAGTCATTGCGTGAAATAGATCTTTTTAGTGTATTTTAATAGGATAGTGATTTTAATCAATAATTTCAATATTAACACGAAACATTCAACAGCTTAATAAAAAATTGGGTAACTCGGATAAACTGTAAATAATTTTACTTGGCTTTGGTAAGTCCGGCCAAGTTTCATTATGACGGTTTAACCACACAGACTCAATTCCAGCATTTTTGGCACCATTAATATCATGAATTGGATGATCACCAATATGCAATATTTTAGAAGAATCGACTATAGCCAGTTTGCATGCTTGTTGAAAAAAACGATAGTCCGGCTTTAAATATCCTGCTGTAATTGCGTTTAACGAAAAACTAAAGTAATTATCTAGTTCTGTTTTACTTAGATCAACATTGCCATTGGTTAAGGCACCAAGTTGAAAGTGTTTCGATAAAATTTTAAATGCTGGTATGACATCATCGTATAATTTAACATTACTTCGTTCTGTTATAAAGACTTTAAAGCCTTGATCTCTGACGTTTTCAGCTATTTTATTACTATAACCTGAATCAAGTGCAACATTAAACAACTGCGCTTTACGAAGGAAGGTAAAGTCGTGAGCATGCTCAGGATGAAGTGCAGAAATTTTTTTCCGAAATTCAATACAATCCAGAGAACTATATTTTTCAGTTATTTTTGGAAAATTTACTTCGAGCCAACTTCGGAGTTTTTGTTCAGCCCTTTCAATAATAGGCATACATTCCCATAGAGTATCATCAAGATCAAATGTAATTACTTTAAATTGCTTTTGTTGCATTTAATAGCCTTAAAATTCCAGTAAACAGTCAATATTTAAGCATAATAATATATAATAGTCGAAAAGTGATGCTGGGGCCTTAGTTAATTTCATGAAAAATACAGATAATAATTCGCATTTGAATAATAATATTGATTGGTTATTACAAGACGATGTTATAGCTACTTTACCCGATAGCAAAGTTGGACTTGAAAAAGAAACTTTGCGTGTTGGTCATGATGGTAAAATATCACAATTAGCCCATCCAAAACCACTTGGTTCTGCTTTAACCAATGCTTACATCACTACAGACTATTCTGAATCGTTAACTGAATTTATTACTCCGCCTTTAAATTCCATCGAGGAGTCTTTAACTTTTTTAAATAATACGCAAAAATTTGTTTATGATAAATTAGATAATGAAATTTTATGGGCGACTAGTATGCCTTGTGTTGTTGCCGGTGAAACGAGTATTCCGATAGCTGAATACGGTAGTTCAAATGTTGGAAAAATGAAAACGGTCTATCGAAAAGGTTTAGGCCATCGTTATGGCCGTGTTATGCAGGTGATAGCCGGTGTTCATTATAATTATTCTTTAGGAGAATCTTTTTGGGTACAGTTTCAGGCTCACCAGAGAAATACTGATGATTTAAATGATTTTATTTCAGATCAATATTTTGGAATCTTAAGAAATTTATTACGAAATGGTTGGGTTATTCCTTATTTATTTGGGGCTTCGCCAGCCGTTTGTAAGTCTTTTTTGGGAGGACAATCCACTAATCTGGAGCATTTTGATGTAACGAGTTATTATCAGCCTTATGCAACATCGTTACGCATGGGGGATATTGGTTATCAAAACAATAAAGAAAATGAATCTGGTGTGAAAGCGGATTATAATTCTTTAAGTAAATATGTTGAAAGCTTAAAATCTGCCACTGAAACACCTTACTCAGGCTATATTAATATTGGAGTTAAAAGCAATGGTGAGTTTCAGCAGCTAAATACTCATATATTACAAATTGAAAATGAATATTATAGTACTGTTAGACCAAAACAAATTTTAAATAATAATGAAAAACCATCGTTAGCATTAAAAAAACGCGGGGTACAATATATTGAGCTACGTTCTCTCGATGTTAATGCGTTTGAGCCATCGGGTATTAATGAAGTACAAATGTATTTTATTGAGGCCTTTATTATGCTGTGTTTGCTACAAAAAAGCGATAGCATTACGAAACAGGAACAAATTGAAATTGATCGTAATGAAATAGAAACAGCCCATTATGGGCGTACTCCAAATTTTAAGCTTTTACAATGTGGTTCTGAGCGTTTGCTAAAAGATTGGGGTGTATCCTTGTGTGATGAAATGCAACAAATATGTATCGCATTGGATAAAGCCAATCATACAACTAATTATTCTAAATCATTAGCGGTGCAACGAAATGCTTTTCTTGATCCAGATAAAACGCCATCGGCAAAAATGTTATCTGAAATGAAAAGTAAGCAAGAAGGCTTCTACCATTTTGCGCTACGTTTATCACAACAACACAAGAAATTTTTTGATGAGTATAATTTAGATAAAACTCAAGTTAAGTTTTATGAAGATCTAGCAGTCGAATCGATTGAAAAACAAAAAAAGATTGAAGAGCTGGACTCAATTTCATTTGAACAATATTTAAAAAATTATTTTTCTCAAACGTAATGATTTAAAAAATTATTTATTACCTTTCGATATTTTATATTGTTCGATGCTATTTAATAATTCATAAGCCTGTTGTTGTGGAAGCGTTTTGATAAATGCTTTTAATAAGTCGGTTTTGGTTTTTATTTTTGAAAATGTTTGGCCATTATTTCCTGCTAATTTCCGCAAATAATCTTCCATATCTTTAGGAATTCGAATTTGATCGCTTTGTAAGTCAATAATCATCTGTAACAACCTATGTTAAATTACACACTACTGATGACATGTTTGTCATGTACTACAGTCTTGATGATAATATCGAACGAAAATGTTAATTCTTGAATTTTGTTGAGTTAAAAATAATGAAGTTGGATTGATCTTTTTTGGGTTTTAATAATCTTTGTGCTGCGTAGGAAAAGAGTTTATTTAGATATCATTATCATGACAAAAACAGTCATTTTACGTGATTTTAGCGGAAATCTTGAGTTTTTATTCTAAATTTCTGCCGTGGATGTGATAAGAATCTATTAACATTACTGGAATGACGGTTATTTTAAAATTTAGATTCTTAACTAGTCGAGTATAGCTATAAATTTTATATGGTTAATAACTGTTCATTTAATTTTACTAAATGGTATATGATATTATTGATTATTCCTACGCACATTGGTTTCAATCGATTTTGCAGTATCGATTTGTCCTAAAGCTCGATAAGCCTTTGCTTGTAACTTGAGTGCTTTAGGGATAACCGTAGAGCGCGGATAATTTTTGATTAAGTAATCTACTCGTGCAACAACTTCGATATATTTTGCATTATCAAATAATAAATAGACATCGTTAAGTTCATAATCCGATAAAATTTGACGTAGTTGTTTGAGCTTGTTAACGGTATCTTTAAAGTAACTACTTTTAGGATATTTTTGAGCTAAAACGGCAAAATAACCAAAAGTGCGGCGAACTTTGGAACGATTTACTGTAATAATTTTGGGAATTTGAGATAAGTGCTGGTATAAAGGTTTATTGGATTCGAAACTGGCTAATGCTCTCAAATATAAAACATAATCTATTCTTGCATGGATTGGGTGAGTATTAATAAATTTAGTGGCTTTTTGTATAGCAAGAGAAAATTTATTTTGTTCATAATAGCTATGTATTTCTAAAATTTTTCCAAACTTCGTGTGCCGACTGTATGGCAAATTTTCTTTCATATCGTCTAACAAACTATAAGCTTCATCGTATTTTTTGTTCTCAAACAAAAATTTAAGTTCGTTATAATTACTTAGAGAATCCTGATAAGCTTCATTAGAAATTTGGTTATTAATATTTCTATTTTCCGGAGTGGTAGTACAGGAAATGCTGATCAAAGGGAATATCAGTATAACTAAAAATAATGTTTTTATGTTATTTAGAATCATATAAAATTGCTTTTAATTGGATATGGGCAGTGTTTACTATATCCGTTATATTAATCGTATTCAGAGTATCATTCTACGTATAAAAGTTAATTAATTGAATAATTATGAATAAGTTAATCGATATTGGGGTAAATTTTACGAGCTCCAATTTTAACTCAGATTTACCCCAAGTAATATCACAAGCCGTTGAGCTTGGTGTTGAAACAATGGTGGTGACAGGAAGTGATATCAATAGTTCTGAACGTGCGATTAAACTGTGTGGGCAATATTCAGAAAACCTGAAATCAACGGTAGGTATTCATCCGCATCATGCCAACGATTTTACTGCTGCAGATACAGTCAAAATTGATGAGTTGAGTCGGCAGCCATGTGTTGTTGCATTAGGTGAATGCGGTTTAGATTTTAATCGTAATTATTCTAGCAAAAAGTCGCAACTTTCTTGTTTTGAAGCACAGTTAGAGCATGCCAGCCAGACGGAGTTTCCGATGTTCTTGCATCAACGGGATGCACATGATGATTTTTATACCTTATTGAAAAAATACCGCAGTAATTTATCCGATATTGTTGTTCATTGTTTTACAGGAAGCCGTGATGAGCTTAATGATTATTTGGAATTAGATGCTTATATTGGTATTACTGGTTGGATATGTGATGAAAGACGAGGTCAGCATCTCCATGAACTACTGGTTAATATACCAAGTAATCGATTGTTAGTGGAAACTGATTCGCCGTATTTACTGCCTAGATCATTGAAATCTAAGCCAAAATCCAGACGTAATGAGCCTAAGTTTCTACCGCATATTGTGCAGGATATAGCAAATATACTCAATAAAGATTATGATAGGGTAGCGGCTGAGACGACTCTGGCGGCTCAAGAATTTTTTAGATTAGATTCCTATATTAAGTAAAATAAAGGTATAAGGTAAGTTTTTGATATGGTCGGTGTTTCTATAGAAAACAAATTAATGGTCGTTGTTATTAATGGTGAGTTAAAGCTTGAATATAATCGTGAAAAGTCGATTAGTGAACTACAACAAAAATACCTTGATAAAATGAACCGCGATATGGATTCTGGCATTACATTAAGCAATGAACGCATTGAATTTCCGGATAAGGCTCAACGGGCAAAATTTGTGGCTGATCACTTGGTTCATGCATATCTGAAAGACAATGATCAGCAAATAGCAGCATTATGTGCTTATTTAGCGCAAACTTTACCAAAGCTAAAACAAGTCCGGATTGATTCGATTGAAGATAAATACAGTATCGATTTAAAATTTGATGATGTTCTTGAAAATCAAGTCAAAGTAAATTTTCCTCCACTGCAATAGATAAGGTAATATATTGATGATTCTTCTTAAAGAGATGGGTTTTTTGCGAGTAATGTTATTGTTGACCACAATATTTTTTAATAGTGCTGTACCCGTTGCCGGCACTCATGAGAGTTATAATGGTGTTGATGCCTTTTTTAATACTGTTATTCCATCATTAACACCACTTATATTCATGGTGTTATTACTTGATGCGTTAATGTCTAGGGTGATGATTGATGGTAAAAACGATATCGGAAAAATAGCTTCACGAAGAAATAGTTATATCAGTTTAGCGTTGGCTTTTTCTTTAATTGTTTTTTGGTCATCATTTTATTTAGAATTAATTGGTCTTTAAAAATCGTTAAGATTACTTTCAAGAAATGCCGTTATGAAGTGTTGAGATTGAGCTCCGGTAAACCTTCCTAACTCATTACCTTTTGAGATTAATAAAATACTTGGAAAACCTCGAGTTTGATATCGCCCAGCAAGTTTCATATTATCATCTTCATCAACTTCAATTTTTCCAAGCGCTAATTTTCCCTGATATTGATTAATAATATTTTCTAAGATTGGAGATATAACCAAACAAGGCGGACACCAGTCTGCCCAAAAATCGATTAGGATAGGTTTAGATTCTGAATACTCAATTACTTGTGATTCAAAGTTATTAACATTAATGGTGAAAATGTATTTGCTGGGATCGAAGCTCATGGTTTTATTTTATTCGAGGTTTATCAATATCAAAATAAAGCATTATAACTGATAAAAAAGCGATATTCAGTTCAATTTTATGATATTTTTCAACTATGAATGAAGACCATCAATATGACATCGTGATAATTGGCGCTGGCCAGTGTGGTTTACTATTGTCATATTATTTAAATAAAGACAATATCTCATGCCTTATTATTGAAAAAGAACGAGCATTTTCGTCTTGGTATAATAAACGCTGGGATAGTTTCAAAATGAACACTGCAAACTGGATGAATCAATTACCAGGTGATTTAACTTCAAATAATGACAATAATTTAATTAATAAAAGACAAATAATTAATCAATTCGAGCAGTGGTCACAAGGTTTTTCTTCAAACATCAAATACTCTAAAGTGAATAATATAAATTATTTAGATTATCATTGGCGAATTGATTTGGATGCAGATTCTTATCAAGCAAAAATAGTAGTTTTTGCTGTTGGCTTGAATAAGGCGTATATACCTAAAATAACGCAAAATGTATCTGATAACATTTTACAATTGCATTCGTCCAATTATACATCTCCAAAACAAATTAAAACTAAAAATGTTTTAATTATTGGTTCAGGCAGCTCAGGAATTCAAATTTGTGATGAATTAGCTAAAACAAAAAAATATACAATTACTATCGCAACTAGTAATAATAAATATTTTCCACCATCTTTTTTAGGAATATCAATTTATAGCTATGTAAAAAAATTAAAGATATTTGATATACGCAGTAAATCATTGTTTGGTCGTTTTATTCGTTATATAGCCGAAAATAAAGGTGATCCTGCAACATATCCCAAACCAAGTACATTACGAGATCTGTATGGGGTTGTTTTGAAAGGTAAAGTTCGTAAGCTTGAAAATACTATTGCAGTATTTGAAAAGGATGAAAAACTAATACTTAACGACACAACTATTATTTGGTGTACCGGATTTCGAGTTGATCTTAGCTCGATGGTTGATAAAAAACTTAATAAAACTTTATTAACTAATGACGGTTATCCGCTTTTAAAAACTGATTTTGAAAGCTTTATGCCTAATTTGTATTTTATCGGTTTAAGGTTTTTAAGGTTAGTTTCATCACATAGTATTTATGGTGCTGTTCGTGATGCTAAATACCTAGCATTAGAAATACGAGATAAGTTATTGAAGTAATTTAGGGTGCTAAGTCGCATGTTTTAGCTTTTTTCTTTCAGTACGATAATAAGCAATATGGATTTCATCTTGTCTTCACCAACCCATTGTGTCGTTAGTGTTTGATAACCGGATGCTTCCACCAAAAAATGAATATGCGGAATTTGGGTATTTGGCCATTCGGTTAAGAATTCAAACCTACCAAATTCGTCAGTTCGTAAATAGGCGCGAAGTTTATCAGTGTATTTCCCGTGTTTGTTTGCTTGCCAATGACTAATTTTAGCATTTTTTATGGGGTTACAATCCGTTGCAGATAAAACCTTACCCGACATTTTTATGCCATTGCTAACATTAATTTTTTCACGAGTAATCGGCGTGAAATGATTTCCGAGCTGCATTTCAGGAGTGGGGGTACACTTAGCTTTTTCTGCGAAACTCACATTAGCGGAGAAAAAAACAAGGGCTATTATTAATAATCGCATCATGAGATTTTTGTTTATGTTTAAAAAATTAGAGGTTTGTTGTTTTGTTTGTATATCCCTGTTTATACAGTTTAGATAATATTTAGCATAAAATATAATTTATACTAAATATTTATCTGTAAATTGAGGTGTTGATAATATTATATTTTATACGGTTATTTTTCGGGCTTATCTTTAGCCATAAAAGTACGAATTATTTTTAGGATTAATATGATCAGTGCGATGGAATGAATAAATAAGTCAAAAATATCGATGGGTTTACTTAAAGTGAAGCTACCGAGCATTTTTAATTTTTCAATTAAATGCGGCTCACCCGTTGGTGGAGCAATGGACATGAATACCGCAATTATAATAACAAATGGATAGGGCAGTTTATCTAATATTTTCATTTCATACTTCCAAGTAGTTTTTGTGATAGTTATTCAACAATAATTATTCGTGTTGCATCTAATCTTAAAGTTGCGTTGTTTATGTATTCGTGCATTTTAGTTTGTGTTATTTGCAAGTGTTCAATTTCATCTTCACGAATATTCGGGTTTAATTTTTTGAGTGTTGTTAGTCGATCGATTTCAAAGTCCATTTTCGTATTTACACTTTGATGTGCGTTACTAATGATTTCAGTTAGTAGTTGATTGGCGTGCGTCGTAGCATGTTCGAGTAACATATTAATTAATTTTGACATACTGATAATTAATTGATTTGCTGCTGCTTTGGATACAGCTTCATGACTCAAATAAATGTCCTGATTTCTAAATAATGGCGATATATCTTTTGTTTTGTTATCAATAACAATGTGAATCTGTTTATTTGAGAAATATTGGCCCATTTTATAAAATTTCGGTGCGGAATAATCAATCACAAATAAACACTCTAATAACATACTGCCAGATTTAATGGCCTTGTGTTTAATTAAAGAGACTGCGGTGTTACCCAGTTCGTTGCCGGTGATCATATCGATGACTGCTGTGACCATAGGATGTTCCCAGCTAACAAAGTCGATATCTTCATGTTTTAATGCGGTATTTCGATCAAAGGTAATTGTTTTGCCATCGGCTGGTAATAAAGGAAAATGCGCGGTATGCATGTGTTCGCTTGGCCTAATGATATATTGATTATGTGAATGATCCTCAAAATCAACCCCATAACATCCAAAAACGTGTTCCATATATTCTTGTAATTCTTCGGGTTTTGAATTTAAATTTATCGAATTGATAACCTTGGTTGAAATATGTTTACGATGAGAATTTAACTCTAATAATCTATCTCTACCAGATTGTAATGATTGATTTAATTCCTGAAGTTTTGATTTAGTTTTAGTTAACAGTACTTCAAACTGTGATGGCTCATGAGCATTATTGGATAATACTGCCGCTAATTCTTCGTAAAAGAAATTATATATACTTTGTCCTGCCGGGCAGGTTTTAGTGAAGGCATTGAGACCTTCATGATACCAACGAAATAAGTATTCTTGTGTTGAGTCTTTTAAATACAATGCATGAATCTGAATATCATGTTGTTGCCCAATTCTATCGAGCCGGCCAATTCGTTGTTCTAATAAATCGGGTATTAATGGCAAATCAAATAATATTAAATGATGAGAAAACTGAAAATTTCTACCTTCACTACCAATTTCAGAACACACTAGTGCCTGACTTCCCGATTCAGGGTCAGCAAAGAATGCTGCAGACTTGTCGCGTTTAATAATGCTCATGTCTTCGTGAAACATGGCGATAGTCATGCCATAACGAATTTTTAAGGCAAGTTTAATGTCTTCAGCGGTATCTCGATGAGCACAAATAATTAATACTTTTTTGGGCTTAAGTGTATTTAATGTGTCATAGATATAGCTAATTCTAGGATCAAATTGCCACCAAGCCGTTTGTTGATATTCTTCCATTAAAGAATAGGGGATTTCTGGATATTGTTTATTTAAAATATTAAATTCAATATCATTGCTATCGTTTAAGCTGAGTTGCTCGCTGTTATACTGGCTGGGTTTATCTAATGCAACGGCATGTAAAATTCGATTTGGAAATCCTTTTACGCCATAGCGGCTATTTCGAAATAAACAACGACCGGTACCATGTTGGTCTATTAGTTTGTCAATTAAAGCATCAATAAATTCTTTGCTTATTTGCTCTGATTGTTGATACTTTTGATATTGCTTTAAGCTCAATTCTAAACTGGCATCAGTAAATTGCAATTGTAAATTTTTACAATCAGCGTCAGTAATTTCAGATGCGTCGATGATTTTGTTAATTATTTCTGCAATTTCAAAATAGCTTGATTCTTCTTTAATAAAAGTATCTAAATCATGATAACGTATTGGATCAAGTAAACGTAATCGCGCAAAATGGCCACTTTGACCTAACTGTTCTGGAGTTGCTGTTAATAATAAAACACTTGATGCGATTTTTGCGAGCACATCAACCAATAGGTATTCAGGGCTTGGTTGCTGTTCAGACCAATATAAGTGGTGTGCCTCATCGACAATTAACATTTCCCATTGGCAGTTTATAATTTGTTGTGCGCGAGTGGGATTTTCAGAAAACTGCTCTAAAGAACAAAGCACGAGTTGTTCAGTATCAAACGGATTCGCCTCAGGGTTGCTTTCTTCTATTGCTAGACATCTTTCTTCGTCTATTAGGCTAAATCGTAAATTTACTCGTCGAAGCAATTCAACCAACCATTGGTGAATAAGCGCTTCTGGTACAATAATGAGGATTTTTTGTACAGATTCAGATAAATACTGGTGATGCAGTATCAGGCAAGCTTCAATCGTTTTACCTAGCCCAACTTCGTCAGCCAATAGTACTCGAGGTGAAAAACGGTTTGATACTTCGTTGGCGATATATAATTGATGCGGTATAAGGTCAATTCTGGCACCACTGAGACCATAAGTAGTCGATTGTTCAATCGAATCTTTGAAAGCCAATGTTCTATACCGTAATGCAAACCATTTTTCAGCATCGATTTGTCCTGAAAACAGTCTGTCGGTGGCATTATTGAGCTTGGTATGATGGTTTATTTGGGTTTCAGCTATCCATGATTTAACACCCGATTCATCTTCCACGTGATATTGGTATAGATCGTCATTATTTTTTATTTCGTGGATTTTTAAATGCCGTTGTTCAAGATCTTGTATCTCATCATCTTTTTTAAATATTATGCGTGCTAGTGGTGCATTAGCGAGGGCATAGGTGCGCGTTTCATCGCAAGAGGAGAAACTAACAGTGACTGTTCGATGTTCAACTTGAATAATGGTGCCCAGACCGAGATCTGATTCAGTTTCACTAATCCAGCGTTGTCCGACAAGGTAGTTTTTCAAGTAAAAATCCTAATTATCATTGCATAAAAAAAGTGCAGCATTGTACCGTTTTTTAGCGCTAAACATAATAGCAAATCTCATATTAAATACGATTGTTATTGTTCATCGAGTCTAAAATATTCTACTATATCTATAACGTAGTATAAGGAAATGTTTAAACTTATTAATAGCGAGCTTGTTTGTGGGCCCAATAGATAAATTTCACGAAAAACTGAAATTACAAAATTTTAAATACGATGCTGCACAAGAACAGGCCGTTCAATTAATTCAACAATTGTATGATGAATTATTAGCAACACCTCAGATTAAACCGAGATGGTGGCATAAAATAGTAAAAAAAGATTGTCGTCCTGTTCGTGGACTCTATTTCTGGGGTGGTGTAGGACGTGGTAAAACATTTTTAATGGATTGTTTTTTTGAGGTTTTGCCGTTTAAGAACAAACGCCGGATTCATTTTCATCGATTTATGCTTGATATTCATCAACAATTACGCGAGTTACCTAAAACACCGAATCCATTACCGTTAGTTGCAAAAAAAATATCCAATAACGTTAGAGTGCTTTGTTTGGATGAATTTCATGTACACGATATTACCGATGCGATGTTATTAACGGGCTTATTTAAATCGTTATTTGAATACGGTGTTACCTTATTTGCAACTTCAAATGTTAAAATTAACGATCTCTATAAAAATGGCTTACAACGTGATTTGTTTTTACCAACAATTGATTATTTAAATTGTAACACAGAAGAATTTGAGTTGCGTTCAAGTGAAGATTTTCGATTATTGCAATTAGAAAAAAGTGGTACTTACCATATTGATAGCGCTGCTAAAAATATCATGACCGAACATTTTAATGCACTTGCCCCATCCAATAGGTCTAATTTAGCTAGTATTACAATTAATCATCGGTCAATGGCGATCATTGCACTAGCAAATGACGTTGTTTGGTTTAATTTTGAATCTATTTGTATGCAGGCTCATGCTGCGCCAGATTATCTGGAAATAGCGCAAATGTTTCACACGGTTTTAATTAGTGATATTCCGGTATTAACCGAATCAGAAGATGATGCTGCAAAACGTTTTATTCATTTAATTGATGCTTTATATGATCATAAAGTTAAATTGGTTGTATCAGCAGAAGTGATGCCTTTTGAATTATATACTGGAAAAAGACTGAAATTTGCCTTTGAACGCACGGTTAGTCGTTTAACCGAGATGGCTAGTAAAAAATATCTAGCTCTACCACATATTATTTATAATTAATTATGGCTGCTAATAATGATATATACGACTATATTTTAGCAATTGATCAAGGTGGGCATGCAAGCCGTGCTACGCTTTATTTTCAAAATGGTGAAATTAAAACCAGTGCTTCATGTGCTATTTCGACTAATCGGTTTATTTATTGCGGTCAAGAGTTTATTCAACATGATGTCAAAGAGATAGAGCAGTCGATTAAGTCGGTTATTTCTGATTGTGCAAAAGCACTTGGTGAGACTAAAACATTAAAAATTAAAGCGGGTTTTGCAACACAACGTTCGACTATTGTGTGTTGGAATTATAAAACAGCAGAGGTTTTGTCCGACGCAATCAGTTGGCAAGATACTCGAGCAAAAAACATTATTAACTGTTTTGAAAATAATCGAGAACAAGTAAAAAATAAAACCGGCTTATTTTTATCGGCACATTACGGTGTGAGTAAAATGCTTTGGTGTTTGAAAAATTTAGAATCAGTTAAACAAGCACAAGAAAAAAATGAATTATGTATCGCATCGTTGTCGAGTTATATATTATTTAGTTGCGTTGCTGGTAAGCATCGATATATTGACCCAGCTAATGCCGCCCGAACATTATTATTTAATAAAGAAACTTTAACTTGGGATGACGAGTTACTGGATTTATTTGCTATTCCAAAATCCATTTTGCCGTATTGCGTTACCACAAAATATAATTATGGGCAATTGTTAAACTGGAACGGCCAGTGTGATGTGGTTATTTGTACGGGGGATCAATCAGCAACAGTATTTTCAAATGGTATGCCTCCAGAGGATCAATTTACTGTAAATATCGGTAGTGGTGCATTTGTATTAAATATTAATAATGAGACAGAAATACCTTCTCGGATTTTATCTGGTAATATCTATACCGATAAGTATAAGACAATAAAGGCGTGGGAAGGTACGGTTAATGGTGCTGGCACAGCCTTAGATTGGTTGCAAAATAGTAATGAGGATGTTGATGTTTATAACTCGTTGGCAACATGGTTAGATAATTGTCAAAAAAATATACCGCTATTTATCAATGGAATTTCCGGTGTTGGTTCACCCTATTGGATTGCTGAACTTAAATCTCGTTTCATTGGTCATGCCGCAATAGCCGAAAAAGCGATAGCTGTGCTTGAAAGTATTATCTTTTTGATTACTGAAAATATAAACTTAATGAAAATTAAATCAAATTCAGTGATCAAAATTTCGGGAGGTTTATCAATTCTTGATGGTGTATGCCAAAAACTATCTGACCTCACTCAAATGACGGTTACACGCGCTATTGACAAGGAAGCAACATTGTTGGGCTTGTTTCAATTACTAAGCAATTTTCAGGTTAGTATTAGCCAATATGATGACGATAGTTTTAAACCGATGGATAATCAAGCTTTAGTAAACAGATTTAAAAAATGGCAAAAAGAGATGAAATATGAATAATAAAATACCTAAAATTGTTGCGCATCGAGGTTATGCTAAATGTTATCCTGAAAATAGTGAGTTAGCAATATCGGCGGCTTTTGAAGCGGGTGCCTGTTTTGTTGAAATTGATGTTCAAAGTTTAAAAGATAAAACGTTAGTGATTTATCATGATGATCATATGCAACGTGTTTCTAATGTTGATAAAAATATAATGACGTTATCAAAAAATGAATTATCAAATTACAATGCTGCAGAACAAGCACGGTTTGGTGATAAGTTTATAAATAATAAAATTTCTTTGTTATCGGATATGGTTGCTGTTTTACAAAAATATAAAAATGGCAAATTGCTGGTAGAATTAAAAGATGAATCCTTATCACAGTTTGGTATTGCGAGTGTTGTTGATAGTGTTTATAGCGACTTAAAACCAGTTTGGTCACAAATAATAATAATTTCATACAATATGGAATCATTAAAATATTCACGAGATAACTATGGCTGTGACGTTGCATGGGTTATCACAACGTGGGATGATGCAAGCCATAAACGTGTTACTGAATTTGAACCCGAAATGGTAATTGTTAATTATAAAAAAATTCAATTTGAGAACGATGGTTTATGGCAAGGCCCTTGGCAGTGGGTGACGTATGAAGTTACCGATGCTGAGCATGCTCTTGCGTTATGCAATAAAGGCGTTGATTTAATTGAAAGTATGGATGTTGGTGGTTTATTAATGGATAGTCGGCTTAAGTTGAGTGCTTGTGAACACTAAACGTTATGATATTACAGTTATTGGTGCTGGCATTCATGGTGCAGGTGTTGCACAAGCAGCAGCGGCGCAAGGCTATAAAGTATTACTGTTAGAAAAAAATCATATTGCTGCAGGAACTTCAAGCCGTTCGAGTAAATTAATTCATGGTGGTTTACGTTATTTAGAGCATTTTGAGTTAAAGCTGGTTTTTGAGTGTTTGCGTGAAAGACGAATTTTGTTATCGATAGCGCCTGAATTAGTCAAACTAATTCCGGTTTTTATTCCTATCTATAAACAATCCATTCGCTCTCGATTAACCATCAGAATGGGGCTAATGTTATATTCAATTCTTGGTGGATTAAAAAAAAACACTTTTTATAAAAAAATATCTAAATCAAAATGGCATGAGTTAGATGGTTTAGAAACTAAAGACTTATTAGCCGTATATCAGTTTTATGATGCTCAAACTGATGATAGTGCATTGACACATGCTGTTATCAATTCAGCTAAAAAATTAGGCGCTGAAATTGTGGTTCCCGCCGAGCTGTTGCGTGTTGAACACAGTAATTCTGGCTATGACATAACTTATATGGAAGAAGATGCTGTTATTGATTGTTCATCAACAATAATAGTTAATGCCGCGGGCCCTTGGATAAACGAAGTGCTTGAAATTATCGCTCCTGATCAGAAAAAAATAAATATTGATCTTATTCAAGGCGCTCATATTATATTGAATCATGAGATGAAAAAAGGTATTTATTATGCGGATTCACCTGCTGATGGTCGAGCCATCTTTTTTATTCCTTGGCAGGGGAAAACTCTGGTTGGTACAACGGAAACTTTGTTTACAGGTGATCTAGAACAAGTTGAGGCGCTCGATAAAGAGGTAGATTATTTGCTTTGTAATTATAATCATTATTTTTCTCGAGACAATCCACAAGTTCGTGCTGATGTGGTATCTAAATTTGCAGGGCTGAGAGTGTTAATGAGCAGCTCGGATGTTGCTTTTAAACGAAGCAGGGATACTTACCTATTAACGGATGAAGCTAAAAAATCAAACCTTATTACAATTTGCGGGGGGAAATTGACAGCTTATCGTCATACAGCAGATCGTGTTATGACGCTACTCAAGGGAAAATTACCACTAAAAATGAATTCTCAATTAACTGAAAACATAAAACTATCAAAACCCGAATAGATTTTTGATTGTTATAAACTAAATTTTACACTAGTATATAAGTGAGAACTAATTCTCGTTATTAAACAACCAAATACATGATAATATTAATGGCTAGCTTTAAATTTAATTACGTTATATTCTAGTCACATATCATATTTATTATTAGCTAAATAATATCGTCCAGGAGAGTCGTATGTTTGATATGGATCAAATAAAAAAAAATGTTGTGAAATGGAGTAAACCTGAAACAGAAGGAAATAATATGAACGAAACCACATCAACTGCACAAACGTCTATTACACCAACACGGATACAATCTACCCCCGCTCCTACAACTGGCAGCAGTGTGCCTGCGACAATTGGATCTTCAATTTACTTCAAAGGCGAGTTGTCTGGCGAAGAAGATTTTATTATCCAAGGAAAAGTTGATGGTGAAATTAAATTACACAAAAATAACTTAACCATTGGTATTGATGGCGTCATTAATGCAAATATCACCGCTAATATCATTATTGTTGAAGGGCGATTAAATGGTGATTTATTTGGCAGTGAAAATGTTATTATTCGTAAAACCGGTAATGTTTTAGGTAATATTATTTCCCCTAGAGTAACGCTTGAAGATGGTGCTAAATTTAAAGGTAGCATTGAAATGGATCCGAAAGACGGTTTGCAAAAAAAAAGTTCTGATTTAAATAAAGCTAACCATTAAATTTTATGGAATACCTTGAACTGACCAGAATTAATGGTTGTGAAGAATCACTATTACTTGATAATTGTCGTCCATTTAAAATAATAACTGAAAAATTATCAATCGATTCAAAAAAAGTTATTCTTGATTTAGGCCCAGCTAGTAATAATAATCTCAATTTTTTTTCTGAATATTACTGTAAAATATTCATTGAAGATTTATTCGCATCAATTTTAAAAGCTGAGAGTGAAAAAAAAATAGATGTTGAGGATGAAGATACTAAGCCCGATTATGATTCGATGCTTTATTGCGATGCCTCTGCAAACGAAAAAGTTGATATTATTTTTTGCTGGGAGTTACTAAATTACATTCCTCGAGATTATCTTCGAAGCTTTATTGAATCTTTACTCAAACTTGCTAAAAAAGATACCTTGTTTCACGCCTTTATCGCGACACAAGCGACCATGGCTGATGCACCACTTGAATATACAATTAAAACCAGCCTTTCGATGGATCGTACTACAACGTCTGCGAACCGAATTAAGGCCCCTCGTTATAATCAGTTACAGTTGTTTAAGTTTATGCCCGAATTAAAAGTCATCAAATCAATTTTACATCGAAATGGAATGCAGGAATATTTATTGGGTGTAAAGTAAGCATTTGTATTAACCATAAAAATAGCGCCATTGAACGTTAGTTATATCTTCGAGTTGCATTAAAAAACTATCGCTAGGTAGAGCAAGTTCGGCTTGAATACCGTGAAATATAATTGCCGTTTTGAAAAAACCTGCGGTTTTTTTCCAATTTATATCCAGTAATGAGATGTTTTTTTGACATTGGTGGCAGCTAGTGTTTAGTTTTAAATCACTTTGCCATTGAGTTATTAAGCTTTGCCATTCGGCAATTTTCTTTTTACAGGCAGGGCATATTGCTTTTACACCATATTCTGTCCTTTGAAAATTATATTTACCCGAGTCTGAAATGATTTGAATATAATTTAAATCTGCTATAGTTTGTTTTAAATCAGTTAAAGTTAGCGTTTTTGTTGGATTAAAATTGAGAAAAGGTGAGCAACCCAAAAAGCTGATGAATTGCAGATAAGCATCACCGGCAAAAAAATATTTGGTATTGCCTTTTATGATGGCATGACTAATGACATCTAACTTCGACAGAACTTCGTTTATGGTGATTTGAGATTCTGAAAACGGTTGATGATTATTCGGAATTAAAACTAAACAATTCACTTTTGCGACTCATTATGAATAATACTATTGAAGCTATTTTATCACAAGATTCAGCTCAAGCTAGAGTATTACAGTTGATTTCAACAAGAAATGGTCAATTAACGATAGAAGAAACGGAGCGTTATCGATGGATAAGAGATAATTATTCAGCTTATTATAGTATTTTAGATAAAACTCAGCCAGAACGGCTGGTTTTGCCTTATTTGCAATCCATGATGGCGGTATTGTTGTTTATATCTGAGCTCAGAACAACTTTATTACTTGGTGCTGGCGGTGGCGCTTTATTACGTTATTTAAATAAGTATTTTCCTAATAGTGTTAATGTTGCGATTGATAATGATCATCAAATGATTGAAGTCACCAACAAATATTTTTTAAATGAACCTCAAGATACTCAGTTAATTAAAAATACTGATGCGATGAATTTTATTTCGCAATCCTCTAAGCAACATTTTGATTTGATTTTTGTTGATTTATTCAGTCACGGGGCAATTCCAAATTTTTTTAAATATGTTGAATTTTATCAGCAGTGTAAACGTTCTTTAGCGACAGGAGTGATTGCTTTTAATTTGATTCTTGACACTCAAGCAGATTTTAAATTGATAATGAACCATTTGTTATTTGTATTTAATAAGCGTTGTTTGTGTTTAACCGTTCCTGATTATAAAAATATTATTGTGTTGGCATTTGATGATTCAGTTGAACTAGAGAAAGATGTTAGTGTATTACGTGAAAATTGTAAAAGTTTGAATAATATTTATGATGTTGAGTTTGACGGTTTACTCGATGAAATAATAGCGACTAATGTTTGTGTTAACAATGTATTACAGTTTTAGCGGTTAGTTTCAGAAATCTTGTTTGTTATGCTGATGGTTGCCATTAGTCCAATTAAAACGGCAAACCACAAAGATGTTATGCGAATAATGATCGGTGCTAAAATAACAACTTCTTTTGGGGCTCCAAAATAATATAAAAATACTCCCATTACTATTTCGGTGCTGCCAATTCCTCCCGGAATAAAGGACACTGCTCCAGATAACAAAGCGATAGAATATATACTGATAGCGATATGAAGTTGAATCGAAAAGCCTAACTCATTGAGTAAAATATAAAATGCAGCAGCCTGTATTGACCAGGCTAAAATACCCAATACTAGACCGATTGATAACGAGGGTAATTTTAACATTATTGAGGCATTATTTAATAATGCAGTTAAACTATTTAATAAGCTTACTATTTTACGAAATGTAATTGTAGAAATACCATAGTCTAAAATTTTTTGGAGGTAACCTAGTTTTAATGACAATATTAAAGCAATGATAAAAAAAGTTAGGATTAAAATAAAAACCTTATACTCAGCGTGTTGTAATAGTAATAGACTCGATAGCATGGTTACAACAGTTAAGTCGAGTAGTCGTTCAACAAAAAATGCAGAGATGCTTTTTGGGTAGGAAACGCCATGATTGAATAAATATAATGAACGAATGGTTTCACCAACTTTAGCGGGTGTTATGGTTAACGCAAAACCGGACAAATAGTAAAAAAAATGCAGTTTATGCGATATATCAAAGCCAAGATTTTTAATAAAGTAATTCCAACGAGCATAACGTAGCAAATAACTGGCGAAAGAACAACTGATAAGGCTTAGCCAAGCGGTTGCTGAAATATTTTTAATAAGCTTTATGCTGTCATCCCAGCCGATATAAATGACGGATGATAAATACAGTGCTACTGCTAGTATGACGACTAATATGATTGATTTTATGTGCTTTTGTATCAACATTGGATGATTTTGTATTCGTAATTAAATCACGTTAGTATATAGTACTTAGGCTATTGAGATAAATATCGCTGGGCTTTATTGACTCAATTAATACATCAAGTTAGCTTGCTTGGTATTTTTATAATTTAAAATAAATAAGGTAGGGTTATGGCTTCAACTGTAGATGATTTAACAATTGATTACACAGAAGATGATAAATTAATTATAAGAGAATTAGATAAAGAGGTTCTAACAAAAGGTGCATGGTCTACGGTTATTTACCGATTTGAAGAATGGAATCGAACCAAAGAAGAGTATGGACCTAATAAATATTCAATTCGCCGTTATCAAAAACGCAATGATGAATACCGTCAAAAATCCAAGTTTAATATTACCAATCGAGGGCAAGCTGAAAAGTTAATTGCAATTTTACAACGTTGGTTGGATGAAAATCCTGAGTAAATTAAATGCTAAGTATTAAATAAAACTTAAAATAAATGATGTTTTTCGTATAATAAATAAACAATACGCTTTATCCATTGTGCTTTAGATTAATAATGTCAAATTGGCCTGCATTATGCATTATTATACTAAAGTTAAATAAGAGTTTACTACAATGAATACGGCACCGAAACTAATGCGAAGTTATATTCGACATCCTTCTGATATTCCGCTTGAATACAAGCTTGAATCTTTGGATGATAGTGCGACTTTAAACTTGAATAATGTAAGCTATGGTGGTGTTTCATTCAATTCCCAAGAGCCAATAAAGACTGGCTCGGTGATTGAGTTGAAAATTTTGTTCGTTCAGCCAGAATTTGTCAGTAAGTGCCAAGTGACCTGGTGTCAACTCGAGGGTGAGTATTATGTCATTGGGGCAATGTTTTTAAAACAAGATGATCTTTATATGGCCAGAATGGTTGAACAAATTTGTCACATTGAGCACTATAAAAACGAAATAATGCGTCGGGAAGGGCGCTGCATGAGTGGCGAACAAGCGGCGACCGAGTGGATATCGAAATTTGCGAGTAGTTTTCCTAAATTGATGTAAGTTGTTATTTTTGTGATGCTTTAAGTGCGGTTTTGATGAATAACAGGTACTATTACAAGATAATTTAATCGAAAATATTTAAAATAGCCTGAGCTGTTCACAAAATTCTAATGCCGTTAGCCATTCTTTATTGGCCGATAGCGTTTTAGATATGGATATAAGCCATTCAGGTTAACTAATAAATTAATATTTGTATGGATAGACGAAAAGTACTTGGTTATTTATCAGCAATTGGTGTTGTTGGAATTTATGGCAGTCGCATATTAACCGTAGAAACACCTGATAATAATACCTCTAATTCTGATAGTGGAGCTGAGACTACAACTACTAACATTAGTAGCAATGACGTAGTAATTTCAAATCCTGAACCGATTAAGCCTGTTATCATTGAGAAAATACCCACTAATGTTGCTATTGAAACGTCGGATACCGCGGTTGTTGATTATTTATATAAAATTCAACATTTTAATAATAACTTTAAATCCGATGTGTTTCTTGGGCCTAAAAAATTCTTAGATTTAAAACGTTTATCACGTCGTTTAAATCGGGCACAAACGATCATTGGTTATTTAAACTTCAGTATCTTAGATTTCCCTTTATTAGTTAAATATTCTAGAAATTATCCTGCCATTGGTAAATTTACAGCCTCTGAATTGGAATTAATCGATGAATTAATTACACGTTCAGCACGGGATTATGGATTTTTTGGTGATAAATTAATAGCGAATATTAATGATAAAATTTTACCTCGGCATTTAAGTAAAATTTCCAGCTCCGGACAATATTTGTATAAAGATGCGGCCTATAATTTATATAAACGTATTCAAGATGATGTTGGGGAGCGAGTTGTATTAACCTCCGGGGTTCGTGGTTTAATGAAGCAATTGCAATTGTTTAGTGCTAAGGCTGTTAGAACCGAAGGTAATTTATCAAGGGCTTCTCGTTCACTCGCGCCTCCCGGGCATTCATATCATGGTATCGGTGATTTTGATATTGGTGATATAAAATTAGGTAAAATGAATTTTACTGAAAAATTTTCAGATACGGATATCTATAAAAAGTTAGTTGATTTAGGCTATATTAAAATCCGATACCGATCCAATAACACGTTTGGTGTTCGTTATGAACCCTGGCATATTAAGGTGAGTTAATACAATGTTTAAAATGATAAAAACTGTTGCAATGATAGTTTTGGTCTTTTCTGTTTTACCAAATACTGTTTTTGCACAAAAATTACAGTTTACATTACATAAATTAGATTCAAAAATAGCTGGGCCTAAAATTTTAGTATTAGGTGGCATTCAGGGCGATGAGCCCGGTGGATTTAATGCGGCATCTATGTTGGTTACTGATTATAAAATTACTAAGGGGGCTGTTTGGGTTGTACCAAATTTAAATTTTGAGAGTATTATCAAACGTTCACGAGGAATTCATGGTGATATGAATCGTAAGTTTTCACACATCAAACGATCCGATCCGGAGTTTCATGCGATACAAAAAATTAAGTCTTTAATCATAGATAACAGCATTGATGTTATTTTAAACCTTCATGATGGCAGTGGTTTTTATCGCTCAAAATATATCGATAAGCAACATAACCCTAATCGCTGGGGACAAAGCATTATTATCGATCAAGATGAGATAATTTCCACCAGTTTTGGTGAGTTACAAAATATTGCTAGTAATGTTATAAAAAAAGTTAATAAACGAATATCAAAATCAAAGCACCATTATGCGGTAAAAAATACCTGGACTAAAAATGGTGATGTTGAAATGGAAAAAACCTTGACCTATTTTGCAATTAAAAATGAAAAACCGGCTTTCGGAATTGAGGCGAGTAAAAGTTTTTTAACACATCAACGTGTTCTGTTTCATCTTTTAGTTGTTGAAAGTTTTATGGATGAAATTGGAGTGGAATTCAAAAAAGATTTTAAACTAACAGAAAATAATATCTACAATTTATTAAATAATAATATTAAATTAAGCTTGTATGATAACCATGTTCAGTTTGATGTTGCTAAAGCGCGCAATAGAATTGGTTATGTGCCTATGAATAAAAATGAACCGCTTAATTTTAAATCCAATAATCCTTTAGTTGCAATTACTGCATCTAAATCTAAAAAATATAAAGTCAATTTTGGAAATCGACGACTAACGTATTTAGAACCAGAGTATCTTGATTTTGATTATAAATTATCAACTGTAGATTTTGTCGTTGATGGTGCGTTAAAGAATATTCAAATTGGAACCAGAATTTTAGTGAAAAATAATTTTATTGTTAATCATATTAGTGGTTATCGAGTTAATGTTATTGGTTATAAAAATAAATTTTCTAGGAATGAAAGTGGTTTTAAAATTAAAAAATCAAATATTAACAAACGATTCTCTATTGATAAAACTGCAAATGTTTATCGTGTTGAGTTTTATGAAGGCAAAAAATTTAGCGGCATGGTTTTAGTTGAGTTTGATAGTCGAAAATATACCTCTAATGAAAAGTTTACTTTATTTGATCATCTGTAGCTGAACTGGTTAGCCTTAGGTGAAAAAATATAATTCACCGTATTCGTGTAAACCCATTTTGAGATTTTTATAATTTGTAATCATTATTATTGTTTTTAAGATTTCAGGTTTTGATATAAATTTCACATTTAGACCAATTGAAATATCCATTAGATTACTGTTATTGGTACTTATATTGATAAATTGACGAAGTCCGATATTTGATTTTTTTGGGGTTATGGATTTTAATGTTTGAATCTTTGCATTCCAAGTGACTTCACTATTGTTGAATCTACCTGAAAATTGAATATGGGCAAAAAAAGGTGTTGTGCTTATTAAGCTATAATCCATTATTTTGATTTGTGTTTACGGCGTATTTCAAAAGTGACGACTGATTGAATGATATCATCATAAGGATATTGTTCTATAGATTGATAGTTTGCGATAGCTTCTTTTAATAGTAATATGATATTTGAAACATTTTTTTCATCGGTATTATAAGTCGCTTTTTGTAGCCCCAATAAACCACCAACTTGAATTTTTATTTCTTTTTTATGTGGTAGTGGACCATCAATTTGGGTTTGTTTCAGCGCAAATCGCGCATGCTCACGTAGTAAACTTAAAAATGTCGTGCACTTTTCTTTTGATTCTTGATTACTGCATTTAACACCTTCACGGCTGGCAAGTAAAAACTTTATTGCATACTGGCAGGCACATCTTTTTGCGGTAATTGATTTTTCAAAACAGCATCGATCTGGATTGAGCTGTTTGTACGTTGAGCGAAAATTGTCTTCATCCATAATAGAAACTCAATGGTATAGACGAGTTATTTTTCCCACTCTTTTACGATTGAAGCTTCTCTTTTTTCTGATAACTTCTCTTCGGCTTCGAGCTCATTATCAGCAAATATTACTTTTATAATAATGTTTGTATCTGTGGGTAATTCACTTCGAGTAGCTTTAGCGGCGTTTTTAGCTTCTTTAAATACTTCAAATTGAGTTAGTAATTCGAGGTTTTTAATAATGTCAGTAGGGCCGGGTGAAACTTTATAGATGTAATAAGGCATAATTTGAGCAAGTCTATTATTAATTGAACCGCTATTTTATTATTCTCGCTAATGATATTCAAGTTGAATATAGTGGTAAAATGGATATTTTGTAATTGAAGTGAGAGTGCTGAATGGCTAGTTTGACTAAATCGATTCTAATTATTATGGAACGAGGCGGGTATCCCGATTTTTCATCCATTTTTAATCAGGCTGGCTATCAGGTAACAATTGCCAGTGCTATGCGTAAGGCCATGAGTTTGCTAAAAAAAAATACGCCAGATGTTGTTATTGCAGAATTTAACTTTCAAACGGATTTTCGTGATCGAAGTAGTAATCTTGAGTCATTGATGGCAACGTTGCAACGCTATCCTACAGTTAAGGTTATTGTCTTTTATGAAAAGGAACATTTGTCACACTTTAATCGTTTACGGGAGTTGTATAACTTTAATTGTGCTTTAGATTTTCCGATATCGGAGTCAAAGTTAGCCGCGTGTATCACCAAATTTAATGATTAATGTTAGGCATCGATATCTGGGATTAACTTGCTTTCGATAATAACGATATTATCTTTTAATTGTAATTTACGTTTTTTAAGTCGTTTTAACAGAATTTGATCAATGCTGTTTGCTTGGGATAAATTAGTAATAACATTATCTAAATCCCGATGTTCTAGAATTAAATTATGTAAACGTTCCTTTAAAAACGCAGTTTCATCGTTATTAAGCATGATTAGATATTAGCTGTTAGTTAAAAAAATAAAAGTAGTGCAGCGTTAGAATTATGCTCTATTTTAAATTGCCAATTCGTTATATACCACTACATTTTATAAGTATACATTACTATTGCGTTGAATTCCCATAAATCCAGAATAGCTAATTTAATGTAGATTATCAGTTAGCTGTACAAACTACTATCGTAAGATATGATAAGATGGATTTAATTTATAAATAATATCCGTGAAAGTGAAATTCTAATACGGATAGGCCTTAATAACGATATGTTGGTGTAAATAGTGATGTTGAATATTGAACGTGATGAAAGAGTGAACTTAACCGCTAATATTATGGTTGAACTTGATTCTTGGGGGTTGTCTGCTGATGAATTGATTCAGCTTCTTCAATTACCAACTGGAACACCTAAACGAGCATTGCGCAAATATCGTGAAAATAGTTCTTTTCCTGTGGATGAGCAAGTTGATTTACGTTTAGAACATTTAATCGGAATAATTAATGCACTTCGTACCAGTTTTCCCCATAATAAAAATATGGGGTCGTTTTGGATGAAAAAAACCAACAAACGCTTTAAAAATCAGTCACCAATATCTTTTATAACCGGAAAAGGATTGGATGGCCTGATAACCGTGCACAAACACCTTGATTGTTCATACATATCGGATTAATTTGTTTCTAGTTATCGTCTGTTTTATTCGTTGATTTAAAAGAATTATCCAGTTTTACAACAACCGATGTTTTTGGTTCGTCAACAAAATGTGGGCGCATTTTTGACTCTCGTCCAGCAGCCGTCGCCAATTCAGTTTCTCTGGCAGTTATTAATGACAAGCAATCACGTATGCCAAGTATTGTGTTTTCTGTTAAAGGATGTTTTAAACCGGGCTGAACATGGGTGTCACGAGCCACATCAGTTAAAACGCGTTTCATGATACGTAAAATTTTTTCTTCGATTGATATTTCTATTTTGTCCATGCTGTAACCTTGTAAATTTTGTTTAATCTAATATTGCTTATTTTAGTGATTAAGCTGTCGCTCTAACTAAAAATTATTTTCTATTTTGCCACAATTTGTCTGATTTAGATATTTTAACAATCGCTTTAAATAATATAAATGGCAGGATCAGCTTGTTATTCATCCATAAAGTCTATACTTAAAACTGTAGTGCAGATTATTAATGAGATTGTAATTTGTAACGTCTTTACTTATATTTGACTTCACGATTGCTAAGCTATTGATTTGAATAAGGGGAAGTGAATATGAAGGTATTATATAATATTTGAATTCAGGAGAGAGTGATGACTGATATGTTAAATTATATCCGCGACGGGAAATCGTATGAAAAAGATCCGAATGGCAACTTGGCGGAGTTGGAACCATGGTCTGAAAGTATCGCTGAAAAGTATGCCAAAGTTGAAAAAATAACACTAAGTGCTGAACATTGGGATGTTATTCATTTTATTAGAAATTATTATAAATTATGTGGTTCACCTCAAAATGCGCGAGCATTAACTAAAGTGTTGGATAAACAATATGTAAAAGAAGGTGGTATTAAAAAATTATATAAATTGTTTCCTCATGGTCCTGTGACACAAGCGAGTAAAATTGCAGGTTTACCGGTACCGTCAGCTAGTAGTGATCCAAGTTTTGGTTATATTCATTAATAAAGTAAATTTGAATTGGTTTGGGATATAAATGGAACCATTACAAACAGATTTCACTCAAGATGATAAATGTTCATTTTCTTGCACTCTTATTACGGAACATTACTCTTGTGCAAAAGCCACTAATGTTGTTCGCCGCGGTGGTAATGAAATTTCCTGTTGCAGTTTTGATTTATCAAAAAAATGCGAAATTGTTTATAATAATTTAAAAAAAATATCTATTCCTGCTTTTGGGGTTAATGACGATTTATTAGAAATGCCTCATGGCGTTAAAGTTAAGATTCAGCATGGTGGGTTGCTTGGTTTAAATAACATTGTTTCGGATGATGTGACAGACTTTATTTCAGATATTTCAAAATTAATATTAGACAGTGAAAAACAATTTAAATCATTAGATACTTTTCCATATGAGTCTACTCTCGATTATATTACTTCTTATAAAGTAAGACGACGTCGAAAATAATATAACAATTAAAGTGGCACATAATCAAATTGAATGTTGTTGCTTTGACATTGATTGCTTAGTTTTAAAATCATTTGATCGATAGTGTTTTTTCCGGCAGATAAAAAATAATAAAATTGTTCAGGGGATTGGCATTTATCTGAAATAGCATTCAAAAATTGATTGATAATTAAGTTTTGGTTTTCAATTTCTAAATCATAATATTGTTCATTTAATGATTCTAATTCTACTGACATTGGCACATAAGTAAAATTATCCAAGGCATCTTCCCATGAGCGACATAAATTATGATAATAATGTTTGCTACTGTGTGTTGAAAAAAGAAAAAGTATTATTTGTTCTTCGTATTCCAATGAGATGGCATGTTCTATTAAACTTTTAATTGGAGCAAAACCACTATCAACAGCAAAAAATATGGTTGGAGCTTGTGGTGCTTCTTGGAGTTTAAATTGTCCGTAGGGACCTTTTAATTCAATGTTCGTTCCATTTTTTGTGTTATTTAATAATTCATTGCTAAATTCAGAGTTGTTTTTACTGTTTATATGAAATTCCAAGTTTCTATCGTCACAAGGGCAACTCGCAATGGGATAACACGCATTGTGGTTATTTATTGTTAAGTTAATATTTTGTCCCGCTAAAAAACGCAAGGTATTGGTTCTTGGTGTTTGTAAGTGAATAATGGCGATATAGTCTGTGATGGAATTTATTTTTTTTAGTTTTGCTTTTATTTCCTGATAGGGAATATCAATATCATGATTTGCTAAGTCGGCTTCAATAATCAAGTCCGAAGCAGCCGTGCAAGTGCACATTAAAATAAAATTAGCGCCTTTTTGTGCTGAGGTGAAATTAAAATCCTGGTGTTTTATATTTTTAACTTTACCAATTTTAATTTTAGCACTGCATTTGCCACACTTACCATTGGTACAACCGTAATTTAAGTTAAGCCCTTTTTCTAATGCCGCATCTAAAATACTGCTTGAACCTTCTAATATAAATGTGTGGTTACTGGGAAGAAGTGTAATCGTATGACTCATAGAGTTGAGTATAGTGAATGTGTCATGGTATTTATATAAAGCTGTTGAACATTAAATTAATGTTTATTGACATAACAATGGATTTCGCTGCCTGAGCCAATGAATTCTATTTTATCAAAACTAATCATCGCGGCAACAGCAATCCCCCGACCATGAGGATCAAATGCGCGCTTAGGATCGACTTTTAAATATTTACTGTAGTTAAATCCTTTTCCTTGATCTTTTATAACTAATTTAATATTTGAATCATCTTGCGTAATGTTTATCGTGGTATATTTTTCTTTATACTGTTCTTGTTGTAATCGGTTATTAATTTCATCTATCCAGTTGCCATTTTTAATCAATTGGCTTTTTTCTTTATAACTTATTGCTAGATTACCGTGCTCTACGGAATTAATAAGTAATTCGGTAATGCCCATGATGACTTTAACTGGATCAGGGTATAAATTTGATATCATTTTTGACAAGGTATCGGCTTCTTCTAGTGTTTTGAAATGAAACTCTACCTGATTTATTAGTCCGCAAACAGTGTCATACGATAAGCTCGACGTTTTAACGTCTTTTTGTCGAATGTAATCATTAATCGCCGCGTTTACAATGGACAGCAATAGGTCGGGTTGAAATGGTTTAGTTAAATAATAATATGCGCCAGCATTTATTCCTTCCACTATTTCACTGTCTGATGAAGCCGCGGTTTGCATTATGATTGGGATGTTTTTGAGTGAATTATCTTTTTTGATAATGTCTAAAAATTCCATACCATTCATTACCGGCATCATTCGATCGAGTAATATAACATCAATACTGTCTTTATTTTTTTGAAGTAATTCTAAGCCCAATTGACCATTTTCTGCGGATAGAATGGTATAGGATTCGTCTTCTAAATGTTCTGTTAATATTTCAACATTAAAAGGTTCATCATCAATGATTAAAATAGTTTGATTTTCACTCATTTCTATGTGGGAATATTTTGCTTTGTTGTTATCGGTAATTGAAATTTGTTATTTCATATATCGACAGCAGTTAAATTAACTTTATGAAGTAAAAGGTAATTTAATGTGTTTTTGGTGTAGATTTTAAAGTAAATCGCTATTTGGTGAATACGGTTTGTTGAGTTATTTATAATTTGCTTCAATGTAAGTTAGGACAATTTGCTGAAACTCATCCGCAATATTATCGCCTTTAAGTGTAACCGTTTTTTCTCCATCAACATAAACCGGTGCGACTGGCTTTTCACCGGTTCCCGGTAAACTAATACCAATATTGGCCAACTTGCTTTCACCGGGGCCATTAACCACACAGCCCATCACCGCGACTGATAGATTTTCGACACCGGTGTATTGTGTTTTCCAAGACGGCATTTGTTGACGAATATAACTTTGAATATCCTTGGCTAATTGCTGGAAATAACTACTGGTGGTGCGACCGCAGCCGGGACAAGCGATAACGGTTGGTAAAAATGCACGCAACCCCATCGATTGTAAAATTTCTTGGGCAACAATAACTTCAGCACAACGGTCGCCACCGGGTTCCGGTGTTAGTGATATTCGTATGGTATCACCGATACCTTCTTGTAGTAATACTGATAGCGCAGCGGTAGAAGCCACGATGCCTTTAGAACCCATTCCGGCTTCGGTTAAGCCTAGGTGTAACGGATAATCGGATTGTGTTGATAGATTACGATAGACGCGTATTAAATCTTGTACGCCGCTCATTTTACAGGACAGTATTATTTTGTTGTGTGCTAAGCCGACTGACTCGGCAAATTTTGCGCTGTCCAATGCCGATTGAATCATCGCTAAATCCATTATTTCATAGTTTTCTTTAGGGATATTTTGTTGGTTATTGTCGTCCATTAATTGTGCGAGTAAGGCCTGATCTAAACTACCCCAATTAACCCCAATTCTGACAGGTTTATTAAATTCACAGGCAATTTCAATCATTTTGGCAAATTGGCTATCACGTTTTTTACCGCGGCCCACATTACCGGGATTAATGCGGTATTTTGAAAGTGCTTGGGCACAATCCGGGAACTGTTCTAACAGCTTATGGCCATTGAAGTGGAAGTCACCTACTAAGGGCACATCAATCCCCATTGCGTCTAGATTTTGGCGACATTCAGCCACGGCGGCGGCGGCTTCAACACTGTTGACCGTAATTCGAACCAATTCTGAGCCGGCTTTTGCTAATTCTGCGACTTGTTGTGTTGTTGCGTTGACATCAGCCGTATCGGTATTGGTCATTGATTGCACTACAACTGGGGCACCGCCACCAACGGTAATATGATCGATTTGAACTGCCTGAGTAACAGTTTTGTTATGTTTCTTGAGGCTTTGAGGCATATTTATTTGTAATTCCGGAATGGAGGTCTATTCCTGCTTGTATATGTAACCGATCATACCATTTTAGGCAGATTAGAGTTAATGATCTTGTGACTTAATCTTAATAAATATCATTATAGAAAATGTGACATATTTAGATCAGTGCTTTGCTGTGCTTCTGGTATAATTTGCACAAAATAGCGCAATTATGAGGAATGGGGAATGAGCGGACAAGAGCAAGATAGTGCATTAACATTAGCGGAACAAGCCGATCGGCACATACTCTATCAAGATGCAGTTCAGTGTACTGAAACTGAAATAGAATTTTTTGATACTACGTATACAAAAATAAAAGGTAAAAAACCGCTGGTCATGAAGGAAGACTTTTGTGGCACGGCATTGCTGTCAACCGACTGGGTTAAAAGCGATGCTAAGCGCGAGTCCATTGGGGTTGATATTTGTGGGGATACATTAGAGTGGGGCAGGGTTCATAATATCAAACCTGCCGGTGAAGAAATTGCTAATCGAATAAGCTTATTTCAAGATGATGTGCGGGTTATCACCGAGCCAAAAGCCGATATCACGTGTGCGCTTAATTTTAGTTATTGTATTTTTAAAACGCGTGACAATCTGCGCAAGTATTTCGAAAGTGTTTTAACAGGTTTAAACGATGATGGTATTTTAGTGCTTGATATGTTCGGTGGCACGGAATGTCAGGATGAGTTAGAAGAAGAAACTGAAATGGACGATTATCCTGCAACCTATGTTTGGGAGCATGCTAATTTTAATCCAATCACAAATGATATTACCTGCCATATTCATTTTGATTTTGAAGATGATTCTCGAATCGATAAAGCGTTCACCTATAATTGGCGTTTGTGGTCATTACCCGAGCTGAAAGAATTATTAATTGAAGCCGGATTCAGTAATGTTAGAATTTATTGGGAAAAATTTGAAGAAAGCGAAGACGATGAAGATGAGTTAGAAGGTACGGGTGAATATTATGAAGCCGTTGAAGTTGAAAACCAAGAGTCTTGGATGGTGTATCTCGTTGCTGAAAAGTAACGAGTATTAAACTGCGTTATTTTATTGTTTTAAAATAGGGTGGTAGGGTGCGTGTCGGGTTTTATCGTGAGATACCATTCGATATTCGCTAAAAGCATGTTTATTATCAAAATGAAGAAACGGATTTCCTCGTTTTTGTTCCGCCATCGAACAGCTACTCGATTCACCATAATTGTGTCCAGGACAAATGATGGTGTCATCGGGTAGTTGCTTGGCCATATCTTGCAACGTGTTATGCATAATTTCAGGATCACCACCTGCTAAATCACAGCGACCACAGCCATAAACAAACATAGTGTCTCCAGTGATCAGTTGTTTGCCAACTTGATAGCAAGCTGAGCCGGGAGTGTGCCCGGGAGTATGTAAAATAGTGATTTCAGTGTCCCCCAGTTGAATCGAGTCTGCGCCATGATGTAAGCTCGGTTTTGAAATATCACTGTCCCAAAATTCGGCTTCGGGTTTTAATAAATGTAATTGAGCATCATATTCATTTAACACTTCATCAATTCCATTGATATGATCGTGATGACTGTGTGTTAGTAAAATATCAGTAATCGTGACGCCTTTATTTTTCGCTAGCTGAATCATTTGTGGCACATCCCAAGCAGGATCAACGATTGCAGCACGTTTAGTTGCGTTGTCACTCAGTAAATAAACAAAATTTTCCATTGGCCCCAGTTCTAATACATCGAGTTCAAAGGAATTATTGTTAATCTTACTGTTCATGGGTTTACCTTAATCATGTTTTAATAGGAGTAATATACTCCTATTTTAATTTCAGTGTTACAATCAATTTCATTAAAAAATTGGATGACAACATGGTCACTAAAGTTGAATTTTGGCAACAGCGTTGGAGAGATAATCAAACCGGTTTTCACGAAGGTGAGGTTAATGCTTATTTAGAAAAAAATATAACTGAATTATCTTTAGCCAAAAATGACACGCTATTTTTACCGTTGTGCGGTAAGGCATACGATCTTATTTGGTTATCTGAGCGTGGTTATCATGTTATCGGTGTGGAATGCAGTGAATTAGCCGTGAGTGCTTTTTTTGCTGAAAATAATTTATCAGCCAAGATTAGCGAGCAGGGGCAATTTAAAGTATGGCAGTCGGGCAATATAACATTATATTGTGGCGATTTTTATAATTTGGAAGCATCGTGGTTAACGGCCGTCACTGCCATTTTTGATCGTGCCGCCTTAGTCGCTATTGAACAGCAAGCACGTGAACATTACATGCAGAAAATAATACAGCTTTGTCCTCAGGCCAAAATTTTATTAGTCTCTTTGGATTACCCTCAAAATGAAATGAGTGGCCCCCCATTTGCGGTTACTCAAGATGAAATTCAAACACTAGTTGAATCACATTACGCATTAAAACGTATAGAAAATAATGATATTCTAGCCGAAAATGATAAATTTAAAGAGCGTGGCTTAACGCAGCTAAATGAAAAGGTATTTTTAATTAGCCCTAAATAAAGCACCATTTTGGCACTTTAGGGCGCTTAGGCGTTCTAAGTATTACCTCACTAGCGTTTAGGCCATCATTGTTAATAAATGCTTGTCACACTGCAGCCAAAATATCGAGTTTAAGCATCGATATTATGAGATAACTGCTACTATTATTGTATTTTAGTAACACAAGATTAGTTATATATTAAAGATTCCCTTTAGTGGCCGATAATTTAACTATGCTATTAAATTTATTACTATACAAAAATAAAAACGCACTTATTTATAAAATAGCCGCACTAGTTATTTTAAGCTGCTACTTTGTTTCGTCAAATCTTCACGCCACAATTTATATTTATCAATTACCCGATGGCAGTCGAGTCATGACCGATCGTCCGAAATATGATGGTGTTTATAAAAAGTTACGCACGAGTCGAAAAATGTCCGGTATGGGACAAATAATAACAGGGCGCTACAAAGCAACCGATTCACATTCGAATCGAAAACGTTATTCACCATTAATAAAACAACTATCAGCATCATATGGTGTAGATGAGGCATTGGTAAAAGCCGTTGTTCATGCCGAATCGTATTTTAACCCTAATGCAACCTCAAAAAAAGGTGCGTCTGGTTTAATGCAACTGATGCCAACTACCGCCGCAATATACGGTATTTCAGATTTGTATAACCCATCAAAAAATATTGAAGCAGGTGTCCGTCACTTGCGTTATTTATTACAAAAATACCAACATAGCCTATCGTTTGCAATTGCCGCTTATAATGCCGGTGAAAAAGCAGTGTCGCGTTACAATGGCATTCCGCCATATAATGAAACCCAACGATACGTAAAAAAAGTATTACGGTTTCATTCGTATTATAGTCGTTGGCCTTAATTCAAATTTAGTTAAAATCAATTCAAATAAACTGTCATTATAGTGTTTAGTCTAGTGATTATAAATTTTGTATTACTGATGATTTATCGGACAGTTAGTTATTTTAAAAATTTGATGCAAACATTAATTTTATACTGCAACAAAAATATAAATTTATAGTGTTGCTTAACACCTTAAAATAAAATTAATTTTTTGTTGCATTATTTTAATCTTATCGCTATGCTAAAATTATGTTAAGAAGTATGGAAATGGAATAGGTAAGTTAAGCGCCAAATAAAAACATAAAAGGAAATTAAAAATGGATATCTTAAATTCTGTAAAGCAAACACAATTGTCTGAAAAAATGACAAATCTTCAATCTTCAATC
>VAPM010020089.1_pt1 | contig 36410 bp, 28 predicted proteins | sample 3395091 | NCBI WGS metagenome assembly VAPM01 (sample SAMN08290445, study PRJNA428436) | hydrothermal vent metagenome | isolation source: Deep-sea hydrothermal vent chimney 3 | place: Pacific Ocean: Juan De Fuca Ridge
CGCCAATAAGAAGGATATCAATCTCTTCTTCGATTACATCAGGATTACCAAATTCGGCCATCTTAATTTCCTCTATCTAATATTTAAATTTATTATCAAACAAAACTTATAATTTAATAAGTTCGCTTGGATCGCCGGCACGGTAGCCGTTATGTTGAACAAAAAACATGTTTTCTTCGATTTTGCTCATATCCGCTTCAGGTTTTCCGCCGTAAGGATCGATAGAACCTTCTGGAGTTGTACGAATTGGGAATTTGAAACGTTTCATAGTGCCGTTACGGAACTTGATAGTCCACATAATTGAGTCAGTACCACGTAAAGGCTGAACAGAACCACCTAAAGGTACAACGTCGGCATAGTGACGACATTCAATAGCTTGTTGAGGACAAATTTTAACGCAGCTGTAGCATTCCCAGCATTGTTCAGGTTCCTGGTTATACGCTTTCATTGCGTGGCCAGTTTCAGAACCGTCTTTGTCTAATTTCATTAAATCGTGTGGGCAGATATACATGCAGGCCGTTTTATCTTGACCTTTGCAACCATCACACTTATCAGTACGTACAAATGTAGGCATAGTGACTACTCCTTATTTTCTTGCATTTTTTTAGTTAACTAATTTTAAAACAGTTTAAAAACTTCTCACCTGCACGCTTATTGTTTTTAAGCAAAACAACAAAGCGAACACGCTAAATCTGAGCAAAACTGCAAACCCAGACATTAATCCCTAAAATTGAAGCCGCTCTTTAATATAGGAAAATTGTTGAAGAAACCAACCAACTCATACAATAAAACAACTCAAGCCGGTAAATACTCAGGCACCACTCAGCCAACATATGGCTAACTCCGCATGAGTATTCTCGGGACGGCTAATTTAGCTAGTTTTAGCAGCAAAATAAAGCGGTTTTTCTCTTTAAAACCATAATATTACATTGATTAGCATAAGTTGAATTTATGGTAAAAGTTGTGACAAATTAATGTGGCTGTAAGTTACTCATATTGTTAAAGATCATACATAAAACAGGCTATTGGTAGTTTTATGTTATGCCCATCTAAAAATATTTAATTAAGCAATTTAGCAATATCGCCATATAAATGTGAAAAGACATTTATGATCTATTTCTCTCAAAACCACCCCTAACTGAGGTGGTGTGAGTACTAACTAATTAATGATCTTTATGTGGTGTTTTCTTCTGTCGCTATAGTGATAAATAAAATCATCCACAAATAACCTGTATCCAGGGTAAATTTTACCCCTGTAAGCTAGTATTCGAGTTCAACAAATGGATCCTGATAATCTCAATTTTAACTAAGAACCAAAATGGCGTACCAGGAACCTGACAACGAACTATCTATTTAAAGTTACAGACATGCATCGGGTGATTGAATCTCTCAAAAATAACTTGAAGCTGTCGGCTGATATAACCCGCATGTTAATGTTTGCAATAGTAACTAATTAAAAGCCATTCTGGTGCATAGCCGTGACGAAGAAAAAGAACCTGCTGCAATGGTTCTGGAATGGGATCCGTTGACAATACTCAGGCTTTGATAAAGAATTAAAAGACTATTTATTTACCGACTAACCCTTTACTCATGGATAAGAAGAAATATGCGTAACTGTAAATTAGCATGGGCTGTTTCAGGGATACTTGTAATAGCAATAGCGGCTATAAGTTATAAATATATCTTTAGTAAATCCATTACAGCAGGCAATGTCGCTAACAGTAATATTGAAGACCGAAGACAAGTGTTAATGCTTTCAGCGAGTGAACGGGATTTAATATTAGCAGAAATGCGGCTCTTTCTTTCCAGCGTGCAGGCCATTACGAGCGGTGTAAGTGCAGAAAACATATCGCAAATAATCAAAGCCGCACGTAAAGTTGGAGCCAGAGCACAACCTGCCACACCTGATTCGCTTGCAAACAAGCTCCCAGTTACGTTTAAAAAGCTTGGGCGCGACACTCACAAAAAATTTGACCTGTTAGCGCTTGATGCAGAACAACTCGGCGACCCGCAATATAGTTTGCAACAATTATCTGAGCTAATGAATAATTGTGTTGCTTGTCATTCGACTTATAAAATTAGTCTTAAACCAAAATAAAATTAATCAGGGAGAAGAACACTTTGGATTAAGCCTGTAGTTGCCATTTTTAGCGTTTATTACAGTGCCATATAATGACCGCAATGGCTGCCCACACCAGCGTCCGCACACTCATAGCAACCACGGTGCGCTGTTCATATTCACCACCATTTAAGATATGAATGCCAAAAGCAGCAAATACTAACAGTGTTACTACTGCGATGCTGATTGCTGCCACCAGAGCCCAGGATTTTTCCAGCCAAAGTCCAATCCCCGTAGCAATATATATAAAACCGGCCAGAAAATTAAACCAAAGTACAAAATCAACATAGTTACCGGCAGCAACTTTGGCTTCTCCATTAAAAAAAAGTACACTACCAGCTGATTTAATCGTCATCCCACCAAACACAACTACCATGATGGCAAGGATCCAGACCCGTGCATGACATTTGTTAATAATCATTTTGATACTCCTTAAACTTACAGGTAAGCTTTGTTTTGATAAAGGCGTTAGCTGCCAGCCATAATAAATAGCTGGCAATGGTATTACTTTTATAATGAAATAAGGGATTATGATTAGCGACCTCGACCACCGCCACCCTGGCGTGAGCCATATCCAGAACCAAAACTACTATTGTTTTGTCTGGACTGATCCATGCTACCATTGCCTTTCCTGTAACGGTTCTGCTTACCCGAACCACTACCATAACCCTTTCTATAGCGGTTTTGAGTTGCATTACCAGAACCACCATTTTCATTTAATTCTTTATACAAGGCTCGCCCCTGATCATTCATTGCTTGCATGCGTGTTTGTTGCATCGTTCTACCTGCATCCTCTTCAGCCTGGCTAAGACTAATATTGCAAACCAATAAAAGAAGCGAACTGATTAATGTCATTTGATTGTTCATACTATTTTCCTTTTGTCTGTTTATCATTTTGTTACATTAGCAAGCGGCATCATGCCTGAAGTGATCAAGCTTAAACCTCCTTACAATAATCATCATGCAGGAAAACTATTTCACAAAAATTTCTATAAGAATTTATTTTGTTACAAACTATTACAGGAAAGTTACCGCCAAAAAAATAAACTTAAAGAAAAAAATAAATAAGTCCTAAAAAAGAGCAGTGATTTGACGCCCTTAATTACACCTCTCAAGCATTAACTTTATTCTGCTAAGGGTAAATCACTGGAAACACTCACGAGAACATCGTAGTAAATTCTTTAGCGCCTTCATTCCATACATGCGGTGTGCTTTGTGGCACGCGTTCATACGCAGCATCAGCACCCGAACCCGCGTTACACCTGAACCTGAATCATCCTCACCAATTGGCAATGACAGTCCGTCACCTGTACCGATCAGTGTATGGTTGCATACTCGCACAGGAAATATTTTTGTTGCCACTGAGAATTTTGTCAAATATAAGACATATACCAACTCAATGCTGTTGCAATGAAGGCGACAGCTTGAACCCCATCATTAGTAACATCATGCCGTTAAACTGTTTCTCAGACATTTCTGTAGATAAATTAATTTGTATCAAATTATTTCAGTAAAATTGTTGTAAGCTACAAGATAAATATGAGTAATAAAAAAGAAATAATTCTGCCGAAAGAGATGATTCTGATAGTTGACGACGATCTTCGTCTGCAAGAGCTATTGACTGAATATTTAGGTGATCAGGGATATAACACCGTTGCAGTGGGCAACGGTAAGACGATGAACAGCTGGCTGGATGAAAATATTCCTGATTTAATTATTCTTGATTTAATGCTCCCCGATGAAGATGGTTTGTCGTTAGCTCGAAGCATTCGCCAACGTGATACCGATGCTATCCCTATTATTATTCTCTCCGCACGAGGAGAGGAACTGGATCGTATTATTGGCCTTGAGATAGGAGCCGATGATTACCTGGCTAAACCTTTCAACCCTCGCGAACTACTGGCGCGTATTCGAGCAGTGCTACGCCGAGGCAATCACGCTAATTCACTGAAAGAATCATCGCAAACCAATGCTCCTAACACTAATAATATTTTTCAGTTCGGAAGCTTCACACTCAACATAGATGGACAGATATTATTACGAGATGGAGAAGAAGTAATTCTGACCAGCGGTGAGATGGCACTATTGATTGTTTTGGTAAAACACCCAAACCGGGTACTCAGTCGAGAGCGACTAATGGACATGATCAATAGAGGTGATAATGCTCCCTTTGACCGAAGTATTGATGTTCGCATAACCCGCTTACGACATAAAATAGAAGACAATAGTGCAAAGCCACATTTTATTCGAACCGTCTGGGGTGAGGGCTACCGTTTTACTCTTGATACAAACTCAGGGGGTAGAAATTAATTAATGCAAATCCCAAATACACTTTTTTATAAAACGGCATCAACACTAATAATTAGCCTGTTGTTATTGTCGATTATTATTCTCACAAGCGGCGCCTATTTTGTACTAATACCGGTTGGTAAACGTTCTGCTGATGATCTGGCTGCCCTGTTGGTACTATCAGCACAAACCTGGACAGAATTACCATTAGAAACCCGTTCGGACTTTGAAAAAGAATTAATTACTGCGCACGGCATAAAGTTATTTAAAGCTGAACAGGCTCTTGATACTCCAAAGATTAAAAAATTTATTATTTATCAAAATTTGTTACAGCAGGCATTGAAAACACGCATTGGTGAATCAAGTAAAATCGTTTTTGGTTCTGATAAGCAACAGCCCGACTGGATATGGATTGATATACAGATACGAGAACAAACTCTACGGTTTGGTTTTTCAGAACAACGTATTGGTGCCCGGCCACCCATCGTTCTGCTGGCAATCGCCATTGCAATATTGTTGCTTGCTTTTAGTGCGGCACTTATCATCGCAAAACGCTTATCTCGTCCTTTGTCCTTACTATCTGCCGCTACAACTGCGGTAGGAAAAGGAGAAAAGTCACTTGTCCCCGAAAATAAGGGCCCCGATGAAATTAATACCCTGGCACGTAATTTTAATCTAATGTCGAATAAAGTCTCTGCGCTGCTGGAAAACAGAACAACCTTGCTTGCCGGAATTTCACATGACCTACGAACCCCGCTTACACGTATCCGTCTTGCTCTGGAAATTAATGCCGATACAATTAATGCAACACTTCTGGAAAGACTTGAAAGTGATATCGAAGACATGGAACAACTGCTTGAACAGGCGTTGTTGCTTGCTCGCGGCATAGAAAAGAAAGAACCATTGCAGGAACTGGATTTGGTTATGCTGTTATCAACATTAGTTGCACAGGTTGATGCTGAATGGCTGGCACAACATCCGGATAGTAAATGCAGAGTAAAATTTGAAGTTAATCCGAATATAAAGTCAGAAGAAAATATAAATAATAAATGGCGGTGGCCACTGGCTAAAAAAAGTTTATTACGAATTTTACATAATCTGATAGAGAACAGTTTACGCTACGGCAAAAACAAACCTGTGACCGTTCAATTAAGCAAACAGAATAACATTCCTTTAGTTAGCATTTTAGATCAGGGGCCAGGTATCCCGAAAGAAGAACGGGAAACCGTGTTTAGACCTTTCTATCGTCTGGAAGAATCGCGTAATACTATGACCGGTGGCAGTGGCCTTGGTTTAGCAATCGTCTATCAACTTTGTAATGCTCAGGGTTGGGAAATTATGCACCACCCGCGTATCGGTGGTGGTAATGAAGCCCGTCTGTTACTCGGCCATACCTGAAGAATATCCTTATGGATTAGAATTCAGGTTATCTCCATACAAGTTAAATTATTGCGAATGAACAAAATAAGTATGGCTTTCTAGCTGAGAAGAATCATTAATAACAGATTAAAGTACAAAAGAAAAATTGACTGCACCAAAATTGGTTTTATCTTTCTGACCTTCAAATTCTTTTGATCTAATCATATTGCTTATAGAAAAACGCATATTTCCAGTCTGAAAAACAACCCCATACTGAAAATCAGCTACCAGAGATTTTTTATTAACACTATGGCTTTCTCTGAAAGTATTACCATCCAGAAAAATATTTCTAGCCACTGCCCGTCCTTCTATACCGGCAAAAAGATACCAGTTATTTTGTCGATTGGGTTTGAATAAGGACAAGCCCGGAAATCCCGGACGAATATTGGGTGGTGCTAAATCATTATTAAGATGTGTTCCATAACGAAACATAATACCGCTTGCAGCATAAGTATATACATTGCCAAATACGAGGTTAGCATGCGGCGTCATACCGTAGTCCAGAGAACCCAATGGCTTTATATAACGCCAGAACCGCGTATAAGAAAGACCTATTCCCAACTCATCTTGCAACTGGTTATCCCAACCGTTAGCACGATCAATACTGATTAAATCATGATAGCTGCTCTGTACTTCCTCAGCTTGCGCGCCAGGTCCAACAATACCTATGGTAAACTCCATTAAATTCCCAACATCCAGATTATTCTTTCTTGATACTCGCGAAAGCATCGTGGCACTGAAGTACAAGTAGCCTGCGTAAGGTCGGTCATTGACAACAAGTGCAGAGGTTTGAATATCATCCGGTGTAAAAATTTTCTGCCCTATGCTGTAGTTAACACCCTCAAGGGCACCATCCGATTCAAAAACTGGAAAGAATGTTGCTAGGTCCTTAAGCCACTGTCCTGGTTGCCCCATTAGCGTTCGTGATATCTCGGTGCCATGGGTGTAATAACGATCTCCTGAACGAGAAAAAAAATCATTCTCAAACTGAATGCTCCAGTATTCTTGTGTAACGGCATCCTTGTTTTCATTGGCTGCTTCCGTGTTGTTTATTCCAGAAAATTTTGTTTTGGAAGAATTTAGTTCAAATGAATTGGCTTCGGAAATATTTGTCAGCATGCCACTACCAACACAGATAACAAAACAAAGAATAAACCCCTGACTATATTGTCCTGACTTAGAAATCATTCTCATGTTACTTCCGGCAGGGGTTGTTTGGTTTCACCCACCGCAACCTCCCTGGGAATCCATCGATCCATCACTACGCATGCAGTTAGGTCACCACTAACATTCACGGTGGTTCGACACATGTCCAGTATCCTGTCGACACCTAGAATCAAAGCAATACCCGAAGCCGGTACACCAATGCCCTGTAGTATCGTCGCAAGAATTACAATACCAACACCCGGCGTACTTGGAGAACCAATAGAAGCACCAATAGTAGTTACAGTGAGCAGTAATAAATCACTCAGAGTAAGATTAATACCAAATACCTGGGTTAAAAACACTGCAGCGATAACTTGATACAACGCCGTACCATCCATATTCACCGTTGCTCCTAATGGAACAACAAACTGTGCGATAGATTTACGCACACCCAATTTTTCATGAGCCGTTTTCATGGATAAAGGCATTACTGCCGCTGAACTTGAAGTAGAAAAAGCCAGTAATTGGGCTTCACGAATTGCGCGTAAAAACTCTTTAGGACTTTTTCCTGATACAAGCTTAACAATTAAAACATAAACCCCTAACAACAACAGTAGCCCCAGTATTACTGTCACTACATAAACGGACATACCCAGTACAGCATCAATACCAATTCGAATGGTGACATCACAAAGTAAACCAAAAACTGCAAGCGGCGCAATGATCATTGCCCAGTTAACAATTTTTAATGTAACAGCCTGAATACTACAGACTAAATCTAAAATTAGTTTGCTTTGACGTTTTTCCAATGCAAGCATTGCCACCCCAATAAAAATGGCGTAGATCACAATGGCAAGCATATCTTTGTCGACAAGTGATTTAAAAAGATTTGAAGGAACCAGTTGTACAATGTGCTGAGCTAAGCCAACATCTACGTTTTCGGTTGCCACCGTTACAGTAGCCGGTGTATCACCAATCATGGCATACACTAAATTAGAATCAATAAAATTACCTGGCTCAATCAACGTTACCAAACTAATTCCAAGCACAACAGCAACTGTCGTTGTCATCACAAAGTATGGCGTAATTCGTAAACCAACTTTCTTTAAAAATGCTGAATCACCACTAGATGTTATGCCAATAATAATTGAAGACAACACTAAAGGGATAACTACCATCTGAATCACAGCAAGAAACAGCTGCCCTGGTAACGCTACCCATTGCGCAAAACTATAAGCGAGTGAATCAGAAATCAACGCAAGCCCGGAAGGTGATAATAACAGCCCCAACCCAATGCCGAATACCATCGCGACTAAAACCTGAATCCAGAGATGAGTGCGTATAAGTAATGGCTTCTGATTCTTTGTCCGTCCTAACATAAAATTATCCTGTATAAATTTCTATATTTGGAATATGTAAACCAGAAATCGTTAAGTTTATAGTCGAATACCGCATAAAGGACTTTAGCATCGTTCGCAATAAATCAAGGTCTGGTTATCAGGTTAATTCGACAGTGGGTAAAATAATTGCAGACTGGTGAAAAGACTCCAACTAATACGAACTCACCTCGTTTAAACCGGTTCAGGCTAATGACAACAACCCAGCTAAAAAAACCTTATCACTATATTTTAGAGCTTATTACTAAAGCTCGTCTTTTATAAAGTACGTCCCCGTTTATGTTCAGATCCACGACCAAACATATGCCCAATATCATGCCCGATGACCAACAGTGACGGAGTGAGTATTAACGTAATCAAGGTAGCGAATAATAATCCATAAGCCATAGCCATGGTCAGTGGCATAATTAAACCGTCTTTACCACCAATACCATATGCTGTGGGCAGTAATCCTGCGACTGTCGTAAAGGTAGTCAATAACACGGGTCTTAACCTGTCTTTAGCACCGGATACAACCGTTCTTACCAGGTTCGCTTTTGAGTTCTCTGTAAGCTCACGATTGACTTCCGTCACCATAATAATAGTATCGTTCACAACGACACCAACCAAACCCAGGGTTCCCATGGTGGAGAAAAATGATAACGGCATCCCATGTACATAAAAAGACCAGATAACACCAATAATTGCAAAAGGAATGGTCGACATAACAATTAAAGACTGACCAAGTGAATTAAGCAACAATGCCACCACTAAATAAATTGAAACTAGGGCAACAATTCCTGCCGTTAAAAAGCCACCAAATATTTTTTGCTGCTCCCTGGCTTCTCCCGCAAAAACAACATTTAATGTAGGTTGACTTGCCCAGGCCGTCTTAAAATATTCATAGGTTTTCTTTTTAATAATGGCAGGGCTTGTCACTTTTGGATTAAGGTCTGCACTGATTGTTTCTGTACGTATACCATTTACATGTTGAAACTCCAATGGACCTCGGCCATGCGTTAAACTCAAAACATCCTGCAAGCTCATCACCTGTCCACGATTATTTTTCACCGGAATTTTATATAGCATGTTTTCACTGCTACGAAATCCAGGAGCAACAATCACACGATATTCAATTGTTTCATCAATACTGGTAGTAGAACTCACCAGTGCTCCATCGTAGGTAACCCGCAAGGCATCAGCAACATCTTTCACCTTTAAGCCAACTTCTGCCAGTTTTTTATAATCAATATTAACAATCAGTTGATCTTTACCAGGCTTGTTATCCGTTTCAACATCAATCACACCTGGTAAGGTTTTAAGAAACTGCATCACCTCTGCTGCTGCTGTTTCACGCAACTTGTCATCGTTAGTACTAATACGAATTTCGGCAGGCTTACCAATGGCCGGGCCAACACGTTTCTTCTCAAAAATTAAATTTTCATTTTTCCTGGTGGGTATTTTTTTGCGAAGCACCCTGATAATATCATCGGCAGTTCTATCCCTGTGTGCTTCACCCGTTAAAAAAACACTGATAATACCCCAGTGACTATGGTCACCGCGGTTCTTCGATGGGTCTGTCGACAATGTACCAACACGAGTAGCAAACGACTCCAGCTCAGTATCAGGTAAACCTTTAATATATTCTTCAAGTTCTTTTAAGCGTGTTTCAGTAGCGGCCAATGAAGCGCCACGTTGCATTTCCAGTTTCAAATAAAATCTCTCAACACCATCTTGCGGGAAAAGCTGAAACTTCATAGAGCTCTTGACAAGAAAAACACTGGACAAAAGGATCATAACCATAATAAGTAAAACGAGATAACGCCTGTGAAGCAAATTTTCCAGTAACATTCCATAGCGAGACTCAAGCTTAATTATCCAGTTTGGCTTACCCTTATTTTTTATAAAACGTCCTGAACTCAAGTGATGCGGCAGTAAAAAGAAACATTCAAATAAACTCACCAGTAATGCAACAATCACCACCGCTGGTATGGCCCAGGCAAACTTACCCGGCATACCACCAATGGAAAACATCGGACTAAAGGCAAGAATAGTCGTAATACTGGCAACCATAACAGGACGCCACATATCGGCGGTTCCTTTTAATGCCGCTTGTTTAGCAGACAAGCCTTTTTCTCGATAGAGCGTAATCTTTTCTGCCACGACAATGGCATCATCCACAAGCAAACCTAATACCAGAACAAAACCGGCAAGTGAAATAGCATTAATCGTCACACCAAAAAAAGGTAAAAGAATAAAGCTACCCAGTAGTGAAAACGGTACACTCATTGCGGTCCAAAAAGCAGCCTGACGATTAAGGGCAAGCATCAGAATAATTGTTACCAGAGCAAAACCAAGCAGAGCATTACCACTTAACACCTGCAATCGTAAGCGTGTGCGAGCGGAAGTATCATTAGAATAGGCATAACCCACGCCATCCAGTAAGGACTGTTCAGACATATACTTTTTAACAACATTAAGTGTTTTAATAATATCTGCTTTTTTCTTTTTACGTACGACCAGGTTCATTCCGGGTTTGCCATCGTTACGAACAATAAAATTTTCATCTTTTTCACGCAGTATTACTCCGGCAACATCCTTAATTCGAACTACTTGCCCTGAAATATTCGCGCGCAAAATAACCTGTTCCACTTCTTTGGGGTTATTGAATTTATTTAAGCTAATAACGGTTTGTTCATTCAGGTAGGATTCCAGTGTTCCACCTGTAGTGCGTAAATTACGAGCCTGAATCGCTATCAATACATCAGACAAACTGATTCGAAGATCCTTTGCTTTGTCAGGGTCAATTTCGATATACATTTCACGATCATAAAAACCAATTTTATCGACACCAGAAACACCAGGTAAAGACTCAAGACCCCGTTCAAGTATCGGCAAAGTAGTGCGTAAGCTGTCATGTTTGCCAAACAGGTTAATTGAAATAATCGGTGTATCACTGGTTGAAATAACATTAACTACCGGCAGCTCTTCAAGGTCAAGTGGTAAGTCCCGGGTTTGATCAACGGCTTGTTTGATATCATTAACAATAATGGCCAGTTCTTTAGCATCAGCATCTTCATCGGCACTGATAAGAATGGTAGAGAATTTTTCACGTGAGATTGATAAAACTTCGTATATACCGTCGACTTCGTTAATTCCATCTTCTAGATGTGTTGTTACATTTAACTCCACATCTTCTGCTGATGCACCAGGATAAATGGTGTTAACCGTTACCTTGTTTAAATCAACCGCTGGAAAACCTTCCTTCTGTATCGTAAACATACGGTTAATACCGAATAAAAATACCACCAGAAACATTAATTTAACCAGCAAAGAACGTTCCAGGAAAAACATGATAAGACTATTCATACTTTACTGTTCTCCATTTGCTGTTTTCGGAAATTGTTTTTCAGTAACGATGTACGGCTTAAGATTCTGATCCAGTAATTCACCAATATTTAACCGAAGTAAATAGAGTTGCGTGTAAAGCTTTTCACGATTCAGACGACTCTCTAACTGCGTTGTTTGATCCCTTAATAATTCAAATAAATCCAGTTTCCCAATCTTATAAAGCCGCTGCTCTTTTTTTATTTTCTGTTTCGCCAGTTTAATTTTTCTTTCGATCGATTTCAGAGCAATAACCAGTTGCGAGGCCTGCACCTGTAAGTTAGCAAGATTAGATTCTGCATCGATCAAACGTTGTTTAGTATCCGCCTCTACCTGTCGTTTACGTGCAAGCTGTGCCTGATAATTACCTTTAGCACGCCGGTTACCTAATGGATATTTGTACTCCAGCATAAGTGTATAGTCATCCTTGTCAAGGTTGGTGCCGAATGCATCACTAAAACTACTCCCCACACCATGCCGGGTATAACCTAAAATCAAATTAAGATCGGACTTACGTGCATTATCCCTAGCATATAATAAAGTCAGTTGTTGCTCCTGAATATTATCTAATATACTTTTAAGCCGGGAACTTTTTGCCAAATAATCATCCATATTAGTATTGGCCTGCCTGGCTGCTAGTAACAGTGAATTTTTCGGGTTATATGGTTTTAGCTGAGCAATTGAATTTCTATTTTTCAGGCTCATATCAAGATTCATCTGCCTTCCTACCTTATATGTTAAACCTGAGAAACGTCCTTTGGCTTGTTGCCAACGTGAATAATAATCTTCACGTGTTTCCTGTGCTCGTAATAATTCATAAGGTTCTATAACCTGACGTCTTACTTTGATTTTAGTTAACGTTTCCTGTTCAACTGCCTGATGATAAACCTCTCTGGAAATTTCCAGTTCTTGTGAGGCTAAATACCAGTCTATATAAAGGCTCGCAAGTTGAGTGATATAACTTTCCAGGTTTTCCCAACTACTCAAAAGTGCCAGCTTGTGGTTAAGCTGATTAAGCTCAATATTTAAACGATCCTGAATTCCGCCAACATTTTTTAATAAGGGCTGAGTTAATCGCACTGTAAAACTGAGTTGGTAATATTGATTACCTAGGGTACTCAATGCCGGATTTCGATCAGTATACTGGTTACCATACGCCAGAGACAAACGAGTACCGGAATCTGAGAATGAGCGGTCATAGGACAAGTTTAATCTTGTATCATTACTGTCAATTGGCTCAAAACCTAAAATGTTGTTTGGCTCTGTATTAGACAAATTCAGGCTGGAACTCAATACCGCATCATCAATACCAAGGCTTGCTTCCAGGCTACCTGCCGCAATAGCATTCTCAGCCAGTATTTTCTGTACACCCGGATTATTTTCTAAAATAGATTGAACAAAGCTATCCAGATCGAGTTTCTGTGCAAGAACAGAATGACTGAATAGAAGGATTATTGTCAAACAACACAAACGAAATTTTCTTAATCTCATAGGTTAACCTTATCAAATAAGTATTTCTGAAATGTTTCTAAATAATACTATATACCTGAATCAGGAAAAGGCTAGTTGTACCTTTTACCTGATGTCAGTCGCTAACTTCAATAAACACCGTTAAAACACGATACTACACTCTAAATTTCTATAGCAAACAAAACACTTTATGTATAAAGTAAAGCTCTTTTTATACGTTAACTGCTATAGTTCTATGCATACTCTAAAATTTACATAAATTAAAGGTCGCCCATGGATACATCACTTATTGTTTTTCTAGTTATTGTCGTTCTTTTCATCTTCTACATGATATCGATGTACAACCAACTGGTGTCGCTGCGTAATCGCTTCAAAAATGCTTTTGCGCAAATAGAAGTGCAATTAAAACGCCGCTATGACTTAATCCCGAATTTAATTGAAACGGCCAAAGGCTATATGAAGCATGAACGCGAAACCCTTGAGGCGGTTATTTCTGCACGTAATGCTGCCGCAAATGGTTTGGCCGCAGCCGCAGCCGACCCAGGCAATGCGCAGGCAATGGGTTCATTAATGGGCGCAGAAGGGGCGCTCGCCGGTGCAATGGGCAAGTTGAATGTTGTCATGGAAGCTTATCCGGATTTAAAAGCCAACCAGAATATGATGCAGCTCAGCGAAGAATTAATTTCAACAGAAAACAAAGTCGGTTTTGCACGTCAGGCTTTTAATGATCAAGTGATGGAATACAACACCTATAAACAAAGTTTTCCACAAGTGATAATGGCTGCCAGCTTTGGGCATGCCGCAGATGCAACTTTACTGGAATTTGAAGACACAAAAGAAATTCAGGCCGCGCCTAAGGTTTCTTTTTGATGCCGATTGAGACTAGCTATTGCTTAGTTCAAGCTGCAACTACTCGTATATAATTTACTTTGTCATTGCGAGCGCTATCGCTCGCAATAACTATATTTAAAATGGTTTTATATCTATGAATTTTTTCCAGTCACAAGATGCTGCCCGCAGCCACACTAAGCGTTTAGTTATATTTTTTGGCCTTGCCGTTGTTAGTCTGATTGTTATCACCAATTTACTGGTGATGTTACTTTTTGGCTACCTTAATACCGGCGAGCAACAAACTTCGATCGCACTCGTATCCAATGAATTTAACTGGCAGATTTTTTTTACCATTAGTGCGGCCGTTATTACCGTTGTGCTTGCTGGCAGTGCTTATAAAACCATGGCCTTATCGGGTGGCGGCGAAACCGTTGCCGAATCGCTTGGTGGTAAACGCATCGATCAAAGCACACGTGACTTACATGAACGCAAAGTGCTTAACGTGGTAGAAGAAATGGCCATTGCTTCCGGTAGCCCGGTGCCAACCGTTTACCTGCTTGATGATGAAGACGGCATAAACGCTTTTGCAGCCGGTTATTCTCCTGCCGATGCAGTCATTGGTGTCACCCGTGGCACCGTTAAGTATTTAACCCGCGATGAATTACAAGGCGTTATCGCGCATGAGTTCAGCCATATTCTAAACGGTGATATGCGTTTGAATATTCGCTTAATTGCAGTACTGCATGGCATCTTACTGTTAGGCATTATCGGTTACTACATGCTCTATACAACCGGTCGACGCGGTAAAAATGCTGGTGCAATTATCGGTCTTGGCCTGGGGTTGGTTGTCATTGGCTATGCCGGTACTTTTTTTGGTAACTTAATTAAAGCCTCGGTAAGCCGACAACGCGAATTTCTTGCAGATGCCTCAGCGGTGCAATTTACCCGTAACAATTTAGGTATAGCGGGTGCCTTGAAAAAAATCGGCGGTCATGCTGCTGGCTCCAACCTTGAAACGGCCAATGCTTCATCCATGAGCCATGCTTATTTTAGTACCGGTGTCACATCCATGCTGGGCTCACTATCTGCCACCCACCCGCCATTGGAAGTACGTATTAAACGCATCGAACCGACCTGGGACGGAAAGTTTACAGCCGCCGTTCAAGAAGTTACTGAAGAATCTGATGATGCGCCGGCAGAGTCAAGAAACGACAAAATGAAAAAAGCCATAATAGGCGCCATAGTTACCAATGAAATATTAAGCAGCGACATTATCGATCATATCGGCCAGGCCAATATTGAACAAATTAACTATGCCAGTATACTCTTAAGCCAGTTACCCGAAACACTTAAACAAGCTGCCCATGAACCTTATGGTGCGCGTGCGATTATTTATTGTTTAGTACTCAACAACGACCGTAACATCCAGGAAAAACAGTTTAAACACTTAAAAGAATTTGCCGATGACGGTATTTATGAATTATGCGGCCAGCTATTTAAAGCGATGGCCTCACTGGAAATTAAATTTCGTTTACCACTTATAGATATGGCCTTGCCCAGCTTACGGCAACTATCTGCAAGCCAATACGATTTATTTAAACGTAACTTACTGGTATTAATTAAAGCTGACAATAAAATTGATATTTTTGAATGGGCCTTACAGAAAATAGTTTTCCGTAATCTGGATTTGCATTTTGGTGTATTGAATAAAGTAAAAGCGGCCAACCTTTCCTTAAAAGCAACAAAACCACATATTGAGCTCATATTAAGCCTGCTTGCAAATGGTTGCAGCGAAAACAAACAACAACTCGACACTACCTTTGCCGCAGCAGTAAAGGAACTTGGGGTTAAGAATTTAAACCTGGTCGCCGAAGATAAACTAACAATTGAAAACCTGAGTCGTGCAACCGATGCGCTGGCGCAACTTAAACCATTACAAAAACCACTCTTGCTAAAAGCCTGTCTGGCTTGTTTGACTCAGGACAACAACTACTCCGCCTTCGAAAAAGAATTGATGCGCGCTATCGCCAATACACTCGATTGCCCGATGCCGTTATTTGTAGAATAAGATAAACGACAGCATCACTTAAGGTGCCCACGGCATCATTCGGCGCATACCACTCATTGCTGGTGCAACGTTATGAGTCAAGATATTCATATCTTGGCGCATTCCCGAAACGTTTTGAGTTAACAAACTCATATCCTTACGCATACCACTCATATCTTGTGACATTTGAGTCATTGCCTTTTCCATAACATTGACAGTGTAAAACATATAAATAAAACCAACAAAAGCAAGCAGCATTGCTGGAATAGCAATATATTTTGTGCGCGTAAGGCTATAAGAATATTGCTGGCTTTCAGCCTTCATGCGAATTTCTTGTAACCTCTCCATCTCTTCATATTCTTTGCGCATTTCTTCGCTAGAACGAATAATGGTGTCTGAAAGCTGATCCATTGTTGAACTGCTTTGTGCCTTACTAGTATCAGAATCTCGATGAATTTTGCTAAACGCACGTTCCAGCCCCTGATAGAGCTCAGCTAATTTATTTTCCTGCTCACTCATACGGGCATCATTCTGTTGCTGCAGGGCAATAAGCCCATCTTTAAGTGCCAGAATTGCTTGTGTACTCGTTTCGCTCTGCACTGTTTTTGTAGATAGTGCTTTCTTGCTGACACTCTTCTTCTTAGATCCCGAAGCCTTTTGCTGCTCCGAATTATCAGTTTTATCGTTCATTATATTTCTCCAAACTTCATACTATCAAACATGTATTTCTTTAATATTAAAAATAAGCTGTATAAACTAAGTCAAAGTTAAACTGCGAGATTATAATGTAGTTTTATAACTAATATACAAGCTAATACCCTGTTACGTGACCTGGCTCAATATTGACGTTCTTATATTTTATGCATGAGGTTTTCTTAGCCTGATAATTTTTTATAAGAAAAGGCTCTAGCAAGCAGATTACCGTGTCAGTACAGAAAAACACTTATTTTGCTGTACCTCCTCACAATGACCGGGAATGCTTATTTTTGTAGAGATACTTCAGACTCTGAGTACAAATTATAGTGTGACGCTTCCTTCATTCCAGCTAATTACAATGAACGTTTTATAAAATTAGTACTCTATCCATCCCTTGATGGAGACATAAGGATTCACCTGTCAACAAATGTTTACTCAAACAGCAACCATACTTATAAAAAGGAATAGAATATGAATGCAAACAATCCCCTCTCAAACGTCTTTTTTACATCGGCAACAATCATCAGCCTTTCTCTATTATTTTTTTTTGCTAGTTCTGTAAATGCAGCCACACCTATTGCTAGCATCATGAAATCAATTGCTGGCGGTAAAGTAAAAATAAAATCTGAAACCCACTCGGATAACCGTGGTGATGTACGTTGGATTCTTCCCGGTAAACGAATGTTAGATCCTGCTGTATTTGGAACACCTGCTGTCCCTCTCGGTTTTGAAGCTGGCATTGGCCTACCTATTGCCATGCGACTGAAAAATGCAGATGGTAGTGCCTGGACAACCACCAAAAACGTCACACCATTTTCAAACAACGTTACAATTATTTCCGGTGAATATAAATTTACGGTTGTTGATAAAACTTTATTTGATCACCCCGCTTCTGGCGACAAGGTTCACTTTAAAACCCACTTTAGCAGCCCCGACGGCACTGTGAATTATAAAATCACCGTTAATAAAGTTATCCCGGTTGGTCGCGACCATCCCTTTATGGGCGGTGTTGCCACCAACTTTATTCAACATGGTATATCCGGTATTGGCACTAAACTGATGCCGACAACACCAACCTATGTTACCTTTTGGGGAATAGGTACGCTTGAAGTCAATGGCGTTGAAGTTGCCAATAACCGTGTGGTTCATCTAATGACAACCTGCAAAGTACGCGATAAAAACTATAAACTGGTTTTTGACAATGGCGTTGATTGCAGTGCCATGCATACACATATGCTACTACCGAATATTGCCATTACTAAAAACGGGCCGATTTTATCGCCTGTTCCGACTGGCTTCATTTTACCTAACGGCGTTGAGCAACCCTTTATGCATATTATGTATGAGAATATTGAAATTTCTAAAGTAACCACAAATGAAGATGACTAAAGCATCTATTTAAAAATTATAAACCCATAAAAAAAGCCCCACCCGGTATTGCTACCGAGCAGGGCTTTTTGTTACTTACGCGATTAAACTTAAAGCGCCTGGTAATAATCAATTAAGATTTTAGCCACTTCAGGGCGTGAAAATTCTTTAGGTGGCGCTTCGCCTTTACCTAACATTTCACGAACCTTGGTGCCTGACAATAAAACAAAATCATCTTTTTCGTGATCAGGTGCTTCGCACATCATCACAACTTTGTTTAATTTCTTCGACCAGGCAGTGTGATCAGCTTTAAAGATTTCGATAGCCATTGCACCAGCAGGTACTTCGTCATCAAAAATAGTTTGCGCATCGAAAGCACCGTAGTAATCGCCAACACCTGCATGGTCACGACCAATAATAAAGTGTGTGGCACCCATATTTTGGCGGAAGTAAGCATGCAGTACCGCTTCACGTGGGCCAGCATAAAGCATATCGAAACCGTAACCGGTAACCATTGCGCTGTTTTCTGGGAAGTAAAGCTCAACCATTTTACGGATTGCGTTATCACGTACGTCAGCAGGGATATCACCTTTTTTCAATTTACCTAACAACATGTGAATTACTAAGCCGTCACAATCTAAACGGTCCATTGCCATATGGCAGAGTTCTTCGTGTGCTAAATGCATTGGGTTACGTGTTTGGAAAGCAACAATTTTTTTCCAACCGCGTTCTGCAATTTCGTTACGAATTTCTACCGCTGTTTTAAAGGTGCCTTCAAAATCTGTTTCGAAGTAGCTGTAGTTTAATACTTGGATAGAGCCTGAAACCGCTGTTTGACCCTGGCTGTTAAATGCACCAACACCTGGGTGTTCTGCATCGTCAGTACGGTAAACTTTATCGGTCATTGTTTTCATTTGCGCATCGGATACTTGCTCGATGGCTTCAACATCCATAATCGCAAGTACTGGGTTACCGTCTACATTTGGGTCACGCAGTGCGATACGTTTTGCATCACCAATCGCGTCGGCATTTTCTAATAAACATAAAACAGGAACGGGGAAGAAAGAGCCGTCTGTTAGAGTCATTTTTTCTGCTGCGCCCATTGCGTCTGCAACGTTCATAAAACCTTTAAGCGGGTTAAAATAACCGCCAGCCATCATTACTGCATTACCGGCTGCTTGTGAGCTGATAGTCACTGAAGGTAATGATGCCGCTTCTGCTATTAATTTTTCACGTTCGGCTTTGTCTGCAACAAAACGTGGTTGTAATTCGTCTGAACCGATTGGTTTAATCATCCTGTGTATCCTCATTGTTGGTCATGCTCAGCCTGTTGCTAAAAAATAGGCGGCATATTTCAGTTTTTTAAAAATCTGCAAATACCAAAGCAGCCATTGAAAGCAGCTCTGGCATTAATAAAAAGTACGCCAACTATACAGCACTCTATATAAGGATAATATCAAGGTAATTTATGCGGCCATAGATAGGGATAGTCCCCCCTAAGCTATTGAATATTAAGGACGAATATACTCAGCTAGTTGAGCGAATTCTTCTGAGCGGGCACTTCCTTTGCGCCAAACAAGGCCAATTTCGCGATAGCTGTTTTCCTTTAGCTCGGTTAGCTTAATTTTTGTGCCCCGGAGCAAGGCAGAGCCAACCGCCATTTCAGGCAAAAATGTAATCCCTAGGTCACTTTCAACCATTTGTATCAAGGTAAACAGGCTCGACGCACTGAAACGGCTAATCTTTTCTGGCTTGCGCAATTTACAGGCCGATAAGGCATGGTCACGTAAACAGTGACCTTCTTCAAGCAGTAAAATACTCTCACTGTCGAGCTGATTAAACTTATAGTTCTCAGCATCAAGTAATTTACTCTTTGTTCGGCTGGCGAGCATAAACTTATCTCTGAATAAAACCAGCTGCTCGGTGTTTTTCATTTCATAGGGCAGAGCCATCAATAAAATATCAAGCTGGCCAGACATTAATTGATGATAGATTTTATCTGACTGATCTTCTTTAAAATACAGTTCCAGCTTTGGAAAATGCTTACGAATAGATGGTAATATTTTAGGCAATAAAAAAGGCGCGACCGTTGGGATTACCCCCATTTTCAACATGCCCGTTAATGGCGCCTGATAGTCTTTGGCTATTTCCAGTAAGCCTTCTGCATCACGTAAACAAAGCTGTGCCTGCTGAATAATGCGCCGACCAATCGAGGTTATCGTAACGCTTTTATTGGTTCGATCCACCAGGCGAACATTTAATAATTTTTCGAGTTCTTTGATAGCAACACTAAAAGCCGGTTGGGATACAAAGCACGCTTCCGCAGCACGACCAAAATGTTCCGTTTCATTCAAGGCTACTAAATAGCGTAATTGTTTTATTGTTGGTAGGCGCATATTCTTTAAATTTATTTAATTATCCTGAACTTGTGATAAGAAAAATCGTGCTTATACCTCGGCTCGGAATGCCTGAATGATTCACTAAAGACGCGCAAAACATGCCATCCCTGGCTGCTCGACTGCCGCGTCCATGCGGCAGACGGTCTTTAGTGAATCATTCAGGCATTCCGAGCCTTACTTTGATGGGTATTAAATACACATTTCCTTATCACAAGTTCAGGTTATTTAACTTTATTTTCGTGTAATTTACTAATCAGATTGCCACGCTGACGCTCGCAATGACCAAGCATTGTCATTGCGAGCGCCAGCGCGGCAATCTGGCTATGTTATCCCTAACAACAAAATTGTTGTACTTATAGTCTATATAAATATCGATAGTTTAAATATATCAAAACAATAGATTTAATCAAATTTATCTATCGATATTAATCACCTAAAATGCTTTCCATCAGTTAATTAATCATTATTCAACCGAGGTCAAATACCATGTTAAGCAATAAAGAAGGTCAAAACATTCCAAATACTGTTTTCCACACCCGTCAGAATGACGAATGGAAAGATGTATCAACAGATGAGTTATTCGCTAATAAAACAGTGATTGTTTTCAGCTTGCCAGGTGCCTTTACACCTACTTGCTCATCAAGCCATTTACCACGTTACAACGAGCTTGCAAAAAGCTTTGCTGACAATGGTGTCGATGACATTATTTGTATGTCGGTTAACGATACCTTTGTAATGAACGCCTGGAAACAGGATCAAGCAGCCGAAAATATCACCATTATCCCTGATGGCAATGGTGAGTTCACCGAAGGTATGGATATGCTGGTTGATAAAAATGACCTTGGTTTTGGCAAACGTTCATGGCGCTATTCTATGCTGGTTAAAAACGGCGTGATAGAAAAAATGTTTATCGAAGAAAATGTACCGGGTGACCCGTTTGAAGTGTCAGATGCCGATACTATGCTCGATTACATTAATCCTGAAGCCGCACGCCCGGACACCATTAGCATGTTCACTAAAACGGACTGCCCACATTGTGCACGAGCAAAAAAATTGCTGGATGAAAAAGGTATGGACTATGAAGTGATTGAGTTAAATAAAGATGTCACCGAAAAAAGTTTAAAGACCATTACCGGTGCAGACACAGTGCCACAAGTTTATATTAATGGTAACCACATCGGCAGTGCGGATGATCTTGAAAAATATTTTAACCAGTAAAATTAATAAAAAACCCCGCCGCAAGAGGGCGGGGTTTTTTATTGTAGGTTGGTGCTGAGGTACGAAGCCCAACAGATGTTTTAGCAGTAATTGTTGGGCTTCGTACCTCAGCACCAAGCTACATAATTTTCCGCCGCAAGCAGCATGGAATATAACCTAGGAGAGATTGAATAATACCGAGAAAAATTACATTCCCTTACAAATGTCCATTTTGTTCAACCGCTGTTAGCCAATAAATACCACGGCCAGCAATACCTTTCGTTGCACTACGTATTGATTCAAGTACCCGCTCAACGTCAGTATCTTCAAGTAAAATATCGACTCGAATCCGTGGCGTATAGCCAACCACTTTGTCACGTGCAGAAAGTAAACGATCATCGTCCATCTGCACTCCGTGACCTTCTACCTGACAAAAAGTAAAGCCCGATATTTCATCTAGGCTACGAAGATGATCGGCCAGATCCTGCTGCGCATTGTTATGAATAACCAGAATTAAATGTTTCATAGTGACTGCTCCCCGCGTTGTTTACCCATGCCTTGTCCTAATTTGCGCTCGGCTGCACTTTCTATCCAGGCATATAATGTAGGTAAGAGTATTAAGGTTAGTAATGTTGAGGTAAATAAACCACCGATAACCACCACCGCCAAAGGACGTTGCAGTTCGGAACCGGGGCCGGTGGCAGCCAGTAACGGCACAAGCCCCAGGCTGGCAATCAATGCTGTCATCAATACTGGGCGCAAACGTCGTTCAGCACCTTCACGTACCGCTTCTATAACGCTACGACCGGCTTTACGTAACTGATTAAAGTAACTGACCATCACCACACCATTTAATACCGCAACACCAAACAAAGTAATAAACCCCACCGAAGCCGGTACGGATAAATACAAACCAGAAAAATACAGACTCACCACGCCACCAATCATTGCAAAGGGAATGTTTAAAATAATCAGTCCTGCCTGTGCTAATGAGCGGAATGTTACAAACAACATTAAGAAAATCAGCGCAATCGCAATAGGAACAACAACCCCTAAACGCTTCGCTGCACGCTGCTGGTTTTCGAACTGGCCACCGAAGGTAACGTAGTAACCTGGTGGCAGCTTAACGGATGCTTCTATACTGCTTCGCAATTCTTCAACAAAGCTCACCACATCACGGCCTTCAACATTGGCCTGCACAACAACCTGACGCTTGGCCGACTCACGCGCAATCTCGACCGGCCCGTCGACTTCATGTACCTTTGCGAGCAAATGTATTGGCACTTTAGCTCCACGCGGTGTTTCAACCAGCAATGATTTTATATCTTTCACCGAAGTACGTGCCGCATGCGGGTAGCGTAGTAAAACACCGGTTCGTCGATTACCCTCAATAATTTCTGTTGCAACCTGACCGGCTACTGCGGTTTCAATCAACATATTAATATCTTCGACATTAATACCATAACGTGCAATCGCTGCTGGACGTATGTCTACTTGTAAATACGTTTGCCCAGACAGGCGACCACGAAATACATCCACGGCTCCGGCAGTTTTATTCACTAACGTTTCAATTTGTGTCGACAGTGTTTCCAGTACTTTCAGGTCATCACCATAGAGTTTAATCGCCATTGCTGCACGTACACCAGTTAGCATTTCAGAAACACGCATATCAATTGGCTGGGTAAAAGCAGAATCAATCCCTTTAAAACGATCCAGTTTTTCACGTAGTTTTTCTAATAGCGTTGCTTGATCAATTGTCCATTCATCTCGAGGACGGGTAATAATAAAGTTATCGGTTTGATACAAGCCCATTGGATCCATACGTAACTCATCGGCCCCGGTTCGTGACACGACACCAAGCACTTCTGGTATTTCCATAAAAGCTTTCTGAATAGGTGCATCCCGCTCCAATGAGTGACGCAACGAAATATCTGATTCTTTTTCAACAATAATAACCGTTGAACCTTCATCCATCAGCGGCATAAATTCTTTACCAATATGAGGGAACAAGGCGATAGTGCCAGCAAGTGCTAACAACGCAACCCCAATAGCAACAATACGAAAGCGCAATGCCCAGTTAACCACTGGCCGGTATAATTTTTTTAATTGCCGCAGCAGCCAGTCATCCTTGTTATGATTTTTAGCCTTATCCTTCATTAATAAACTAGCTAGCACCGGAATAACTGTTAACGATAAAACAAGTGAACCAATCAAAGCAAATGAAATGGTTACAGCCAGTGGACTAAACATTTTCCCTTCTAGTCCGGTCAGACTAAATATTGGCAGGAACACTACAATAATAATCAACACACCACTAATAACCGGTGTTGCCACTTCAAGTACAGCACGATAAATTAAATGCAAGCGATTAACCCCTTTAGGGGCTGAACTTAATTGAGTATGAATGTTTTCAACAATCACAACTGCAGCGTCCACCAGAATACCAATCGCAATTGCAACCCCACCCAGTGACATCAAGTTAGCGGATACACCGGTTAAACGCATCATAATAAAAGTAAACAAAACCGATAGCGGTAATATCAATGCAACCGTTAATGCTGCGCGTAAATTGCCCAGCATTACTATCAGTACCAGCAACACCAGAATTACCGCTTCAGCGAGAACTTTTTCGACAGTCCAGACTGCAGCTGTAACCAGTTCACTACGATCATAAAATGGAATAATTTTAATCCCTTTAGGCAGAGTTGCTTTAAGTGCTTCCAGCTCACGCTTTACTCCAGCGACAGTCGTACGACTGTTTGCACCCTTACGGGATAACGCCAAACCAGTCACCACTTCACCATTACCATCGGCAGTAACCGCACCATAACGGGTTAATGAACCGATACGAACGGTAGCCAGTTTACCAAGCCGAATGGGTACACCATTACGTGTGGCAACGGTAATACCTCGAATATCGTCTTCATTACGTAGCAGACCCAGTGTACGCACCAGCAACATTTTTTCACCACGAGCAATTCGGTCACCACCTGCATTGCGGTTATTTTGTTGCAGCGCTATTTGTAAATCCTTCATACTCAGGCCATACCTTACTAATGCCGCAGGATTAGGCATAACTTCAAAGGCACGTACTTCTCCACCGAGAGAGTTCACATCTGCCACGCCTTTAACCGTGCGTAAGCGTGGACGGATAACCCAGTCCTGAATAGCACGCAGCTCGCTATTGCTATAGCCCTCGCCTTCAACCCGATACATATACATTTCACCCAACGGAGTGGTTACCGGTGCAAGTCCACCATCAATACCTTTAGGTAAGTTATTCCATACCTGGTTGAGCCGTTCATTTACCTGATTCCGGGCCCAGTAAATATCAGTACCGTCTTCAAAGTCGATTTTGATAATACTCAGCGCATACTTGGTAACTGAGCGGAGTATCTTTTGCCGTGGTAGACCCTGCATTTCCATTTCAATAGGAAAGGTAATCCGGCTTTCAACTTCAGAGGGTGAAAGCCCAGGGGCTTTGACAATAATCTGTACCTGCGGAGCTGAAATATCAGGAAAAGCATCAATGGGCAAGGTCTTAAAAGCCCACACTCCCCCTATCAGCAAGGCAGCAGCAAGCAGTAAAACCATTAGTCGTTGTATTAAGGAAAAACGTATTAAGCTGGCAATCATGATTAGTTCACCCCGCCTGTATTAAGTCCAGCTTCAGTAACACTATTGCCCAACACCGAAATACCGGCTGAGATACGCACCTCGGCAAGTTCAAGCCATGCTTGTTGTAATAATTCAAGATAGCGCGCCTGTACATCAAAGTAGGTGTTGTTTGCATCAATCAATGTAAGGATATTCAATTCACCCGCTTTAAAACCTTTGCGTGTTAAAGTAAAAACATGCTGTGCTGGTTTTAATAATTTTTTACGGTAATGCTCGGCCTGTTCGATTAAATGACCAAGATGTAAATGACTTTTATATAAGCGTGTTCGCAACTTACGTTGTTGAATTCTTAATTCAGCTTGTGCTTGAGTCACCGCATAACGCGCCTGAGTAACACTGCCATTATTTTTATTCCATAACGGTACCTGAATACTCAACATAACACCCATGCTTTGTTGGCGACGATTGGCAATGTACTCTTCACTGCTAAACAAACTTAAGGTTGGGTCAGAAAAACGTTTCGACTGAGCAACCGCGACACCAGCCTTTGAAGATACAATCGTCTGCTTATAGGCTTGCAGCGATGGATGCTGCTGCATACTTTTTTCAAATGTATGCAGACTGGCAGTGGCAGGTACAGGTGCTAATGGCATTAGTGTTATTTTTTCTTCCAGTGGTAAACGCAATAAAGATTTAAAACCAGCGGCTGCTTCATTAAATTTTCCTTCCGCAAAATCGGTAGTTTGTTTAGCCGTTTGCAATACGATATTTAAACGCATCTTTTCAAGTGGTGTCAGATAGCGAATTAACGGATCATTTTTACGCCCGCCAGACTGGAAGTGATGTGCCTGTTGTAAACGTTTTTTAGCCAGCACTAATCTGGCTTTTGCAAACTGTAATAAGTGAAGTTGTTTTGCAACTTTGTATTCCACTGCCAAACGCTGTTGTCGACGACGTGCCTGTGCAATAGCAACATCGGCCTTAGCCTGTTTGCTTTGATGGTTTAATCGTCCCATCGGTAATGCTTGTGAAATTTCCAGCTGGGTCACACTGTAGCCACCACTGCCAGACTCCAGTCCCAGCGTTTCGTCCATCTGAATACTTACACTGGGATTGGGCCATGCCTCAGCCTGTTCCAGTTTACCCTGTTGCTTACCGATAGCTGCATCGGCTGCTTTTATTTCTGGCGCAACGTCCAGAGCACGCTGGATGCTCGCCCCTAAAGTCCAACGGGACTCAGGTGAGGCCACGGCCAGTGATGCAAAAGTTAATAATAGCGATGCCATAACGGCACACGACAATACAGGTCTTAATATCTTGTTCATAGAATCATCCATCTCAATTAATAACCGTTCGGCAATTAATTTCAGCTTAAAAATTTTAAATAAATTTGACTGTAAACCATCAATATTTATTAATAGTACAAATAACCATAACCAGGAAACTTTATTCCGGTCTATGAATTCGTATCAATAACAGTCGTAGTAATACGACAGAAACTAAACTGAGGTAGTCTGAGGTGGTGCGCGTAAGGGCGGATTAAATAAATAATAGACGGGAGGGCGTTCTATCCTGGACAGCCATTTTTTACGAAACAGGGACAAAAACAAAATATATATACTAAGACATATCAATGTAATCATCAGAATAAATGGATTAAATGATTCCGTGTCTTTTACCAGACTCCCTGAAACCACTTCAATTTCAGCCGGACGATCATTATCATTCTGATATTGCGCATCGTATATTGTATCTTGCTGTGAATATGCCGGGTGCATTGCAATGCTATGCCCACCATACACTGCTGATGTGTGCTCGCCTGAAACATGCATATGCAATTTGGACATCTGCCCAAGCATCAGCGTGAAGCCAAGTAAGGCTATCAGCAGGTAACTGAATGTATTGTCATAATCCCTTTTCATATCGCAAAGTTTATACAGCGATACAGGATAATGCAAACCGGCCACAATAGTTTTTTCTCCAGCATAATTAGCTACTTTTAAAAACCTGCTTTTTTTAATGCCATTAAGATAATGTTAAAAGCCATAATTACAGCAATCTAATTAAAACTAAACCAACAGAAAAACAATGACTTAGATCACCATGAATTAAGGAATAAGCAACTATATTTTATACTCCCCCCTTAATTTAAGGTATAATGCGCCTCCGTAGAAAACTTCTTTTCAGCAAAAGCCCAGTATTTGAGTCGTTTAGGGCTATTTCATTTTGATGCAACAAACGCAAGAGATTAAATTATGAGTATTGAAGACACACAAGGCCCTTTTGACAACATTCCCCATAACAGCCCGGTTCTACCAAAACGCTTAAGTGGTGAAGATAAATTTAATTTTAGCTGTTACAAAGGCATCTCCTGTTTTAATGCTTGCTGCAAACAAGCGGATATCACCCTCACGCCGTTTGATATTTTACGCTTAAAAGACAACCTAGGAATGACCTCAACTGAATTTTTAAAGAAACACACTGTTCCTTTTGAAATAGATGGCCAGGGTATGCCCGGTGTAAAACTTAGAACCGAAGACGACAACCCAGTTTGCTTATTACTTGATGGCGACAATGGCTGCGGCGTTTACGAAGACCGTCCTTCTGCCTGTCGCTACTACCCTGTCGGCTTACTTAACATGCGTGCCTTTAAAGCTGAGCAAGAAGAACAGCATTACTTTATGGTAAAAGAAAACCACTGTACCGGCCATAGCGAAAACCGTGAAATAACGGTTGATGAATATCGAAAAGAACAAGGCGTTGTTGAATACGACGACTTTAACTGGCAGTACTATCGTTTAATTTTAAAGAAAAAATCATCTGGCCCAACCATTGGTAAACCTTCTACACAAAGCTTTCACTTTTTCTTTACCGCTTGCTACGATGTAGATCGTTTTCGTGAATTTATCAAAACTGCTAACTTTTTAAAAGTTTATGACATTAAAGAAGATGAATACAACGAGCTGCTTAACGACGACTACAAGCTTATTAGTTTTGGTTTAATGCTGATGCATCAGGTTTTATTTGGTGAAAATACTATTCCTCTGGTTGATAAAGCCTATGAAAATCGCATAGAAGACCGTAAAGATGTGCTTGAAGCTAAAAGACAGTTAGCCGAAGAAATTGCAAAAAAAGAAGACCCTACTGATCAGTATATTAATGATTAACATCTAAAAGAATATCTAAACAAGAAGTATGAAAGAAAATCTACATCATCGCCGCGTGATCTTGGCACAAATCTAGTAGATTGAGATAGATTCCCGCCAAGATCACGCGGCAATGGCGCTATTAACCTGGTAGCTAATCAATAGATTAAGGATTAGTTTCTAAATGAATGTCTAAATCTGCGTGACCTTCGCGGTTAATAAAAAAAAATTAAGCTAGCTTATACTTCTATTTACGATATAGGCCACGCTTACTAGCACGTTCAGCCTGTTCAACTTGCTTCATTACCAAACCCATCGCTTCGGCATAAGGCACCGTGCCCGCTTTTCGAATAATCGCCATACCTTCACGGCTTAATGCAAACTTTATAAATTTACGTACTTTAGGAGAGCTACGTCTGCCTTTTGTAACAAGGTATAAGGGACGATATAAAAGATAGTGTCCCTTTTTAATATTCTCGTAAGTCGGCGCCTTGCCATCTAGTTTAAGAATTTTTACATCACGCCGCTTGGCGCTACTAATACCGGTTGTACCAATACCAATAATATTTTTTTGAATACCCTTTTCTAATGGCCCCGATGATTTCACGACATATTTAGCCGCTGGAAATTTCTGATCATAATTAGCAAAAACCAGCTCACGCAATGTTCTACCAACCCCCGAAAATTTGCCACGTCGCACATAAAGTTCGATTGGCGCATTCTGCCCACCCAACTGTTTCCAGTTTTTAATCTTACCCAAATAAACACCCTGGAGTTGTTCGAATGTAATACCATTAACTGGATTATCTTTATGCACTATCACTGCCAGCGCATCCCAAGCTACCGGTATTTGATATGCACTTCGCTCTTCAGGATGATTTTCTATTGCCACACGACAGGCGCCACCAATATCAATCAAACCCTTGGTTGCATTACGAATACCTTTGGTTGCACCGCCACCACTTATATTAACTTTTACGCCCGTTTTCTTTTCATAGGCTTTTGCCAGCTCCTTCATAAAAGCCTTTTTTGTAATACCACAGCCTGCCCAGTTTATTTCCTCTGGCGCAGCATAAACAGTTACAACAGCCAAACATAGAAAAAGGCTAAACAGAGATTTAAAGTACGACATTCGGTGAATCCTCAAGTTATTCCATTCATTTTATTATTATAGCTACTAAGGAAGAGATAAAACAGAAAAGTGCAATATGCACCCATATGTACCCGGATGCAAGCGGTATATTGACATAATAAAGAATCAGATCTATCGCTAGAAATCAAAAAAATTGCAAAAAAAAACCCTTATACGAAAATAAGGGCTTTTATCGAAAAATACTCAACTTTGAGCAAATTTAGCGTGCTGTTTTTAGTTTACTTCGCAATTTCTTCCAGCTGTTTTGGCGTAATAATCTGCCCGTCTAAACCAGATTGCTTACGATCTTTACCATATGCCACGCTCATTAATGTTGAGTAATACACAACCGGCATATTGAACTTGGTTTTGTATTTAGCGTTAATATCGCTTTGATACGCTTCAACATTCAACTGGCAAACAGGGCAAGGCGTTACAATCATATCGGCACCACCATCATAAGCCGCTTCAATAATATCCTTGATTAAGGCTTGTGATTTTTCTGGTTCAGAAAAGGCTAATGCACCACCACAACAAGATACTTTCTTGTCGTAGTTTTCAATTGGCTCTGCACCCATTGTTTCGACTAACTTATCCAGATATTTTGGATTTTCAAAAGATTCGCCGTCAATACCGAAAGGACGATTCGTTTGGCAGCCCACATAACCTGCGATTTTAATACCATCTAATGGATTTTTAACATGCTTACCAAGCTCGTCAAAACCAAAATCTTCAATTAAAACTTCCGCCATATGACGTACATTTTGATTTGCTTTAACCGATAAACCACCAGCCGCTAATGCTTCGTTGGTTTCTTTCATTAACTCTTCATCAGCATTTAAACGTTCTTTGGTTTCGCGTGTTGCTAACCAGCAAGCAGCACAGGTTGCAACAATATCCTGATCCGGCGCATTCGCTTCAGATAAAGCCATGTTACGCGCACTTAATGCTAAACGTGGTAACTCGCCACCTTCGGCATAACCGATAGAAGCGGCACAACAGTTCCAGTCTGGAATGGTATTTAGTTTAATATCTAAAACATCGCACATTGTTTCTACAGATGTTTGATAGTTAGAACCTGACGCTGCTTTTTGTGATGAACAGCCTGGGTAAAATGAATATTCTTTTTTCGCCATGATTGCTCTCCTAATCGAACTTCGTCATTTTAGCGTCTTCAATCTCACGCGCTTTTTTCAAAATCGCATGCAAACCGCTAGTGTCTTTAATACCGTGACCACCCAGGATTTCCATAGGAGATAAACGTTTTGTTTTCATCATATTCATACCGAGTGGCATTGCTTTAATCGCAACTTTAATACCGTTAACAAAACCATTCATAAAGTATAAAGCGATACCGAGTTTTAATTCGTTAACGCGACCTTTTTTGGTTAAGTTATTCCAGAACATTTTTGCAAATTTTCTGGTTGGTTGATTTTTAGGTGCGAGCCCTAAACGGTGAGCGTAATTAGCAAGACCGTGCATGATATGGGTAATGGGTAATTCACGTGGACAACGAGCGATACAGTTGTAACAGGATGTACACATCCACATTGCATCGCTTGATAATACTTCGTCACGTTTACCGGCACGAATCATCATAAAGAGTTTTTGTGGAGTATGTTCCCAGGCATCACCTAAAGGACATGAGCCGGCACAAACGCCACACTGCATACACATTTTAACCCAATGACCTTCTTCTACGTTCGCTTCTACTTCTTTAAGGAAGTTATTACGATAATAATTAATTGCATCTGTAGCCATGACTTCCTCCTAGAATTTAAACGGACTTAAACCGATTTTTTCAATCGTTTCAGCCATGTCATTAATTAGTTGTGGTGCGCGTTCGATATCGGTAATTGCAATCTCGTAGGTTTCAACCCGTTCAGGCTCTAACGCTAAAGATTGCAGTGTATCGGCAACCTTGCTCATACGCTGATGGGCAATTTCTGAACCCTTAACAAAGTGACACTGATAGTTTTCGCCTTTTTGGCAACCCATCAAAATCACGCCATCGTAGCCAGAGTTCATCGCATCGGTAATCCAGATAAGGTTGACCGAACCTAAACAGCGAACAGGAATAACCCGTGCGTATGCGCTGTATTCTGTTTTGTTCATTGCCGCCATGTCGAGTGCTGGATACGCATCGTTTTCGCATGCAAGTACCAAAATACGTGGCTTTTCTTCGAACTCGTCCGGGATGTCAACGTTCTTAAGCTGTTGACCAACCGTGTCTACCGAATAGTTTTCGAACGAAATAACCCGAACCGGGCAAGCACCCATACAAGTACCACAACGACGACAACGGGCTTCATTAAATTTAGGGAAACGTTTCTCATCTTCATCAATCGCGCCAAACGGGCATTCTACCGTGCAACGCTTGCACTGTGTACAACCTTCTTTCCGGAAAGATGGGTAACTTAAATCACCTGAACGCGGATGTGCAGCTCGACCTTTACCAGCATTTTCAATTTCTTGTAATGCTTTCATGGTTGCGCCAACCGCATCTTCAATCGCTTGCGCACCGTCCATTGGACGACGCACAGGACCACAAGTATAAATACCCGTGCGGCGTGTTTCATAAGGGAAGCAAATAAAGTGTGAGTCATTAAAGCCTTTGGTTAACTGAGGAATATCTTTACCCTGACGATAATCAAGATTAAGAATAGAATCCACGTTAAGGGTGAATTGACCAGGCTCATCCTGACCCACTTCATCGATATCGACACCACCGTTTGGAATCATGCCGGTAGCAAGAACAACTAGGTCAGCTCTTTCGGCCGCATCTTCATCGAGAATTAAATCTTTAAATTTAACCGCAAGTGCATCACCGTCCTGAATAACTTCGCTTACTTCGCCTTTAGTAAAGGTAACACCATTCTTTTGGCCAGCACGGTAAAAATCTTCACCGCCTGCACCAGGTGTACGTAAGTCGGTGTAGATAACATTAGTATCGATATCCGGGTTTTGCTCTTTAAAGTATAAAGCTTGTTTAATGGATGTTTGGCAGCAATGACCCGAGCAATAATTTAAATGCCCTTCTTTGTCACTACGTTGACCAGCACATTGAACAAACACAACGCTGTTTATGTCTTTGCCGTCTTTGGTTTTAATCGCACCGCCATTTGCAGCGAGTGCCATTTCATCTAATTCAGCCTGAGTAACAACGTTGGATGCTTTGCCATACCCTAGTTCAGGTAACTGGTTAGCATCGTATTCTGTGTAACCGGTAGCCTGCACAATCGCACCGAAGTTTTCAGTGGTTGTATTGCCGCTTTCGGTTGAAATATCTGCCGAGAAACGACCCGGTGCACCGGATGTTTTGGTTAAGGTTGAGCTCAAGTGAACCGTAATATTACTATCTGCTTCAATCGCTGCAATCATGTCAGCAACGCCGGTATCCGCAGGGGCATTATAAGGCGCACGCATCGGTAAGCCTTTATACATTCTGGCTGCTGCACCACCTAATGTACCCGTTTTTTCAACCAGGTGAACAGGGTAACCTGTTTTAGAAGCTTCAATCGCAGAAGTCATACCGGATACACCACCACCGACAACGAGTAAGTTTTTATTGTAAACCGCCTCTTCGCTACCTTGTGGGCGCTCCATAAACTTCACTTCATTCACCGCCATACGAACATAATCGTCAGCCATTTCTTGTGTGCTTTCTTTAGCTTCGTCAGTATCCGGGCGAACCCAGATAACACCTTCACGAATATTACCACGCGAGATGGCAACGTTATCAAAATTAAACGCTTCGACTTTGGCACGGCGCGAACATGCGCAAATAGCAACATGGTTAACACCTTCGTTGTCGATATCGTCCTGAATCATTTTAATACCTTCGGCATTACATAAAAATTCATGTTCTTTGGCTACGTGTGCTTTTGCATCGCGTGTTGCGATTTGTGCCATTTGTGCCGTATCAACACGGTCACCAATACCACAACCTTTACAAATATAAGCACCGATTTTCTTTTCGTCTGCCATGTTCTAACCCTCCGATCCAGCTACGCGGTTCACAACCTGCACTGCCCGTAAGGCACTTGCGGTTGCGCTTTGAACTGCGCGGTTAACATCTAATGCATCTGTTGAACAACCGGCTGCAAAAATACCGCCGTTTGATTCGTCTTGCTCAATATAGCCTTCTTCGTTCACAACCACTTTTACAGGGAAGTTGCTTACGCTTGGCTCCATACCAATAGCAAGTACCACTAAATCATGTTCGTTGTCGTAACGATGGTAACCTTCTGTATTAACACCACGCAGGATGGGGTTGCCATTACCTTTGTTTTCGTCAATACGGGCTACTTTTGATTTAGTGAAGGTAACATTTGGATTGGCTTTCACTTTTTGATGGAAGTCATCAATACGGTCAATCGCACGAATGTCTATATAATAGATAGTGGACTTACCGTCATCACCATAAGCGTCTTCAACATAATGTGTTTGCTTGAGTGATGCCATGCAGCAAATGCGTGAACAATGTTTTAGATGGTTACGATCACGTGAACCGGCACATTGAATAAAAGCTACATTTTTTGCTTCTGCTTGATCGCTTGGACGTAATAATTTACCACCGGTTGGCCCATGTGGGTCAGCCATGCGTTCAAATTCAACTGATGTAATAACATTTTGAATACGGTCATAACCATAAGGTTGAATCTTCGCTGCATCGTAAGGCTGCCAGCCGGTTGCCCAGATAATAGCGCCAACCGTTAAGGTGGTGCTTTGCTCTTGCATATCTAAATCGATTGCATCGAACTTACAGGCTTCTTTTGCCTTGGTCGCATCGGGTGTACCGATAATGCCAGGGTCTAAAACATAACGCTGTGGATGTGCCATTGCACTTGGCAGGTAAGCGCCTTTGCGTTTGTTTAAATTATAGTTATGTTCGTTGTCAAATTCAGCTTCGACTGCATCACCACAGGCACCACAAGCAGTACAGTTTTCGTTAACAAAACGCGGTGCGGTTTTCAACGTAACGCTGTAGTTACCTTCTTCACCATCAACGGCTGACACTTCGGTCATCGTTAATAAACGCAGGTTTGGATTCATTTTCAAACGACGTTGATTGATTTCCATACCGCAGCTTGGGTGACACATTTTAGGGAAGTATTTGTAGAGTTTACCTACTCGGCCGCCAACATAGGCTGCTTTTTCCACCAAAATAACTTGTTTACCAAATTCTGCCGCTTCCAGCGCAGCGGTCATCCCGCTGATTCCGCCGCCTACGACTAAAATGGTCTCATTTGTAGCGATTATATCCGCCATCGACTCTACTCCTAAACTATACGGCCGGTATTTAAGTGGCTCTTGCCAATTAAACCCAGCGATAATTTGACATTAAAATTCTGTATTTTCTAATTTACCTTAAATAACAACAGGTTACTTATTATATGCGTAGCAAATGTATACCGACCCGCTCGACCTATTAGTGCTATTAAAAGTGGGGGCAACTTTGACCGATCAGCGGCCGAAAAACAAGTCATAAAAATCTTTATCACCATAAAATGATTTTATTTAAGCGGCTAATGACATAGGCATTGCCGCTTATTATCTAGCCATTTGTTTGTTTTTTGACCATATAGATTCGGAGAGACCTACAATACTCTACACTGTGTTCCTCCTGATATTGCGTCTCTAATTCTCACCATTAATATATAGCAGAGGCCGTTTAAGTACGAAAAAGAGCATTTAAGGGGCTAAATGATGGTCTTTTTACCCTTTTTCTATAATTTACAATTAGTTAAGTTGGTTCGATCCAACGAATTAAGGCTTTTTACCTTGCTTTCTCCTCGTTTCCCACTGAGACAAAATATAGCCATAGATGGTAGACTCGAAGTAGGGTTAATGTTTTATAAACAATGTGTGGGAGTTAATATTATGGATGTGTTACTAAAACTAAATATTCTAAAAAAGAAATCATTAATACTTTTTATTTTATTATTTTTTGTGTCGTTAACTGTCAATGCCGATTTAATTGACTTTAATGAAGCGAATGGCGCTCTATCAAATGTCCCTAGTGGTTCTAACGATATCTTTACTCTCGATAGCGCAGGAATTAATACATGGCAGGGAGCAGGTGGTTACATTGCTGATGGACTGTCACCTCCGAGCTTAATTGATTTAAATCGATTTTCTTTTATTGTCGGGGCAGGGCTGGAAATTACTGACGTTTCTGTTCAAATCACAAATGCCACTTTTGATACATCCATACAACGGTTTCAAAGTGCTATACGCAAAGGAATTCAAACTGTACTGTGGGAAAAGTATTACAATGATTCATCACCGTCTCTAACGCCTTCATTCCCCTTTGGACCAGCAGATGATTATCGTTTTTATGCGCAATTTTGGTCGAACGTTAGTAATAATAATGTAAGCTGGGATTGGAATTTGCAAATCGTAACATCACCTATAGCTATAGCAAGCGTTCCTGAACCAAGCTCAATTTTCCTTTTGGGAATAGGGCTTCTCGGGTTCGCTTTTTCAGGCGTGAAATTTAAAAACTCTTAAGAAATAAAAGCTAAAAAAAAGTTCGACGGAAAAAGTTCGACGGGGCGGACCAAGCTTACCCATTGATATAAAAGAAATACCGACAAACAAAGCCTATTCTATCGGCTTAAAGATACCTTTTTGGTATCAAAAACAACATTATAAGATGCCCCCTCCTCTTTCAAGATATAGTGGGCATCCCCGCTCAAACATTGTCGCCCACTGGCGCGAATGCCTAATTCGGTTTGTACTGTGTTGATGTAGTTTTTACTGCCCAC